>Ga0307987_1000051_pt1 | contig 67286 bp, 63 predicted proteins | sample EllFjometagen181_FD_203157 | JGI IMG/M metagenome (GOLD analysis project Ga0307987, IMG submission 203157) | Marine microbial communities from Ellis Fjord, Antarctic Ocean - #181 | ecosystem: Environmental > Aquatic > Marine > Unclassified | place: Southern Ocean | collected 2014-10-08 | reverse complement strand
AACTGACTCTGATCACCCAGGAAAACATGATGCCCCGTTTCGATCCGGCATGGTATATCAAAGAAAACGGCATGATGGACATGAAAAAATTGTTGGAGGAATTTCAACGGTTTTTCAGGGAAAACTCAGAGATATGGATTGAGCGTTTCGATTATAAAGAGGCGGGCCCGCAACTGCTTTTGCAGGCGTTTTTGCAACGCATCGTCAATGGCGGGGGGTCGATATACCGAGAATATGGCCTGGGCAGACGGCGGACTGACCTTCTGATCGTCAGGACTCACGACAGCGGAGTCCAGCGGGTGGTTATCGAGCTTAAAATACGATACAAAAGCCTTGAAGAGACCATCGCGGCGGGCCTTGAACAGACCTGGCAATACATGGACAGATGCGGAGCTGAAGCGGGTCATCTGGTGATTTTTGACCGGGATGAAAACAAATCGTGGGATGACAAGATTTTTTATCGGAAAGAGACGTTTCAGGGCCAATCCATCGGGGTGTGGGGGATGTGATGTGGAGTGGGTGGTTTGTTGAGTTAACAAAAAAATATGGACGACGCCTGCCACTTTTTTGTTAAAATGCGCCGCCCGTCGTTGTTTCAAAATAAAAACAAAAAGGACTTTTGCCATGCGATTTTTCAACACCGCCGGGCCGAGCGTTTGCGAAAGACATTAATAAATTGACAATTTGGGGGGTTAAGTCGCCTGCCTGACCCATTTCAATATGTGTGGTCGATAGCGTGGCCATAAAAACTTGACGCATATCCATATCCGCCGAGTTTGTATAACGCTGTCAGGCTTTGATGAATGGGCCTAAAAAAATGGCGCGCTATTTTTCAGCGCGCCATTATGTTTCAAGCCATCTTGAAATCGACATAGGGACATTTGACATCCCCGGTCATGGACGGCCTTTTTCCGCAGTTTTAATTTTACAAAACGCCGCGCCAATGATCTTTCGAAAACCGTCCAATCAATGGCATGGCCAACCCCATCCCATCATACTCCCCAAGATCAGGATGACGCCGCGATTTTTTTAGCGATATCCACAAACGCCTGGGTCACAGGAGAATCGGGGTGTTTCTCCTGAAGCGATGTCCCGGAGTCTCCGCAAGCCACCACATCCATGTCAAAGGGAATTCTCCCGAGGAAATTGATTTCCGCGTCTGCGGCGGTCTTTTCGCCACCCCCCTGTCCGAAAAGATCCACGGTTTTGGCGCAATGGGGGCATGTAAAGCCGCTCATGTTTTCAATGAGACCAAAAATTTCCATATTGACGGTTTTGCAAAAATTGATCGACTTTCTCACATCGGCTAAAGAGACCTCCTGGGGAGTGGTCACAATGATCGCCTTGGCGTCCTTGATGGTCTGGGCCACAGTCAGGGGCTCGTCTCCGGTTCCGGGGGGGGCGTCGATGATCAAATAGTCCAGATCGCCCCATTCCACATCGCCGATAAACTGCTGGATGGCGGAATACTTTATGGGTCCTCTCCAGATGATGGCCTCGTCCTTGCTCGAGGTGAGGGACTCGATGGAGACCGCCCCGAGATTGTCCGAATAACGCATCGGTTTCAGCTTCCGGCTGGGGGTCAAATCCATAATGCCGGATATCCCAAGCATCCTGGGTATGTCGGGACCGTGGAGATCCACATCCATGATGCCCACCTTACGGTTCATTCCCGCAAGCGCCAAGGCCAGGTTCACAGAGGAGCTGGTCTTTCCCACGCCCCCCTTTCCGCTCATGACAATGAATTTCTCTTTGATTTTTCCCAGGGAGTTTTTTACCGATTCTTCCTGTTTTTTCTGCTCTTGTCTCTGGTTGCCCGAGGCGCAACTGCCGCCGCCGCCGCCGCTGATCATTTCCATTTTTCTTAAACTCCTCTATATTGATATTATAACTTGTATTGTATCGGTTATATTAACCGTATATTATTCGCATGAGATTTTATTATACGCTTAATGTTTGATTTGTAAAGGGCTGGCTGAAAAATAACTTGCCATTTTGAGGGCGGCTTCATCCTGCCTGGCTCATCATGTATGGATGGGTATAAAAACTCCGCGGATCCTATATATGCCTGCGTTTTTATGCCCACACATATCGAAATGGGTCAGGCCGGCGACTTAACGCTGAAAGTTGCAAATTTATTTTTCAGCGAACCAAAAGGGCTCGCCCAAAGGGTTTATTCCGCGTCCAGCATCATGTAAAAACCAAAAAACAAAAAAACCAGATTCGCGGCCCCCACAGCGATCCACGGGGGAAGAATCCGCCCGTATCCGAGGGAAAGGCAGAAACTGTAAAACACCCAGTAAAAAAAGGCGATGGCGATCCCGTAGCCCACGCCAATGGGAAGGGCCTCCTTCACCTTTTTTTTCAAACCGATCCCAGCTCCGGCCATGGCCAGAATCAGGCAGACGAATGGGAAAAAAAACTTGGCCAGAAAATCAACCCGGTACTGGGTGGCCTCATACCCTTCGGACTCGATTTTTTCGATGTGTTTTTGAAGGTCCAGAAAATTCATCTCCTCGGATTTTTTCGCCACCCGTTTGATATCGGCGGGCAAAAATCCCAGGTCTTCGATTTTTTTTTTATAAAACGTCGTCTCCTGACTTCCAGAGGCGTCGATCTCCTGCTTCATCATTGAATGGAGCCGCCATTTTTCATCTTTGACAAACTCCCCTTTTGCCGCGTCAATCCGTCGCTTAAGGTGAAACGCGTCGTCGAATTGATTCGCCGTGATATGAAAAAAGGTCTGTTCAACCGCGTCATAATGATTGATGTGGATGATGCTCCGCCCTTTTTTAAACCATATGTCGGTCTTGTTGGAAACAAGGCCGGACTCTTTTCGGACATCCTGAAACCATATGCGGTTGGCCGTGTCCATTGTGATGGGGACAATCCCCTCAGAGATGAAAAAAAGAAACACACAGGCGACAAACCCCACGGCGAGAACCGGCTTCAAAAGATAGTAAACGCTGATCCCGCCACTTTTAAGGGCGATGATCTCGTTGTTCCGATTCATCAGGGCAAAGGTGATCAAAACAGACAAAAGGATCCCCACCGGCGTGATTTGCGCCAGGATAAACGGAATCTTGAAAATAAAAAATCGCGCCGCTGTGGAAAAAGGAAGCCCGGCCTCAATAAAATCGTCTATCTTTTCAAGAAAATCAACGACGAGATATATTCCAACGACCACGGCCAGTATGATTGAAAAATGCCTGGAGATTTCTTTGATGATGTATTTGTAAATAATCGGCATGGGTCTATTTTTTTCGTCTTTTCATGGCTGAAATATATTTTGAAAGCCCTCTGGCAAAATCAGAGATGAAATCCATTCTGATAAAATATTCATTGGCCGTAAGAACAAGAAGCGACGCGCCGATGGAGCCCATCACAATATTGGGAACCCACATCCCGATCCAGGGAGGGTAAACTCCGGCTTCGCCAAAGACCCATCCCGCCGACAGGAGCATGTAGTAGATGATGAAAAAGAACATGCCCAGCCCGACGCCGAATGATCGTTTGGCCAGCCTGGATTGTATCCCCAGGGGAAGCGCTAAAAGCCCCAGGGCAAAACATGCCAGGGGCATGGAAAATTTTTTATGAAGCTCCATCAAAGTCAGGTAATACTGGGCGTTTTTTTTCGACGCATTCTCTTTGATATACCGCCGCAACTCCGGGATGCTCATCTCCTCCTCATCCTTTGGCCCGTTTTCAATCGACTCCGTGGGATTTTTCAATTCAAGCATCATATCGTATGTCTGAAAATTGATCATATAGGATGTTTTGGCTCCGGGGTTGACGCGATTTATGCTCCCGTTGTAAAGCCTGAGATGAAATGTAAATTTCTCTTTTTCACCGCGCAAATACCCGCTTGGCGCCACGATTGTGCTGATCACATCTTTATTGCGGCTGTCTTCGATAAAAATGTCCGACAACTCGTCTTTTTCATGATCAATCCTGTTGACATACAACATGACTCCATCAAAGCGATCATTGAATCTCCTCTCCTCAAGGCCAACATTCACGTTGTCAATGATCGCCATAAACGCCAGACGTTTTGAGGCCATCCGTCCGTTTGGAAGTCCGTAGATGGCCATAAAAGCCGTCATCAAGGCTCCAATAAGACAGAATACAAAAAGCGGGACAAGCAGATTGTAAAGACTCACCCCCCCGGCCTTGAGCGCCACGATCTCATTGTCCCCGGACAGCCTCAAAAATGTCAGGAGGGCCGCCATCATCACCGACATGGGTATGATAAATTCAAGGAAAAAGGGCATGGAATAAAAAAGCAACCGGGCAATGGTCCAGACGCTCACCCGGTAATTGACAATCATGTTGGCGATGTCGAGCATCCGGGTCATGAGGAAAATAAAGGTGAGGAAAAGAATGCTGAGAAAAAAGGGCTGAAACAGTTCCCTGAGTATATATCGGTTTAAAACGGAGTTTATTTTCATTTATGTCACATTGGAAAACAGGCGATGAACGTCGCCCATATAAAAACAGACGGAACTAAGGGCTCGCTGAAAAACAGATGCCGCCTTAAAAATAAAGACACGTCGCGCGATTTCTTTTGACGACGTCATCCAAAGAGGCCGGACAAGAAAAGAAGCGGCAAAATGGTTCATCAATGAAAGGAGGTTTTTTTGCGCCTGGCTTGTTTTGACACCCTTAAGATTCATCACAGTCAATCAAGGAGTTGTCGAATGGCGACCAATTCGGATCGTATCTCTTCCATAACAGTGGCGGACGCCTTGTCACCTCTCCTGCATTCGGCGCTTTCAGAGAGTAAAAACTGTTTGGCTCCCTGGATCGTGTATTTTTTTTCATGCAAAAGGCGTTTTATCTTGAAAACCAGCTCCACGTCCGATTTTCGGTACATTCTTTGGCCGGACGAAGCCCGTTTCGGTTTGATCTTTGTAAATTCCGTTTCCCAAAATCTTAAAACATACGCAGGCACGCCGGTTATTTCGCTCACTTCCCCAATTCGAAAATAGCTCTTTTCCGGGGGGATCATCGGTTCAAATTTTTTTTCCGGTTTATCTTTTTCTATTTCTTTGTCTATTTCTCGGTCTATTTCTCGGTCTATTTTTCGCTTGTAAAATATGATATTTCGCCAAGGTCTTAATTCATTTTTCGGGTTATCCATTTTTACCCATCAAACGCCATCTCAATCAGGCCAGCCATCACACCGGCAGGTCAATGTTAAACATTTTCATAAGAGCGTCGGCGATTTTTTTATTGATCATCGTCGCCTCTTCATCTTCAAGGGTTCTCTGGCTGGATCTGTATGTGACGCGAAACGTCAGGCTGATCTTTCCTTCGGGTATGGGAGCGCCCCGAAAAACATCAAAAATCTGAACATCTTCCGCCAGCTCGTCCGAACATTCGCGTATGGCGTCCAGTATTCGAGCCGCTTCAATTTGTTGATCGACAATGACGGTTATGTCCCGTGAAACAGATGGAAATTTTGGAAGAGGCGCGGTCTCCTTGATGTCTGGAACCGAGCGGCCAAGCAAATCGACATTGATTTCGAAAATAAAGACCGGAGACGAAATATCGTATTTTTTCAAAACATCGGGTTCCGCTTCCCCCACAAGGCCGACGAATTCGCCATCCAGGGAGATTCCCGCCCCATGACCGGCTTTGATGTATCGGCCCCGGTCTTCTTCTTTATCAGAAAGGGCCGAGAATGAGACGCCTTCCACGCCCAGACTCGTCAAAAGTCCCTCGGCCACCCCTTTCATGTCATAAAAATCGCATTCGACCTCTTTTTGATTCCACGCTCTGTGAAACCGAAGGCCGGTCTGGCAACATAAAAGCATTTCCGTCTCTTCGGGAAGAGGGGCATTTTTAGCTTGCCCATCGCTTTTTGCGACCATTGACTCCGTTGGAGCCATAAAAATTTTCCCTGTTTCAAACAACTTGAGATCTTTGGACTGCCGGGAAAAATTTCTTGCCACGGTCTCCAGCATGCCATGAACAAGACTGGTCCGCATGATGTCCTGTTGACTGGAAAGGGGATTTAAAATCTTGACCACATCTCTTCTTCGATCATCGGCGGCCATATTTAAAAGGTCGCAGGACTCAGAACTCACAAAACTATAGTTGATGGCCTCGGAAAAACCAAAGCCGATGAGGCGGGTCTTTATTTTTTCACGAGTCTGGCGATGTTTCCCCGGAAGCGAGGCTTGGCCGGGAATCGCCGGGAAAGTCTCTGGAATCTTGTCGTAACCGGACAACCTGGCGATCTCCTCCATGATATCAACCGGTCTGTGGACATCGACCCTGAAGGATGGAGGGGTGATGGAAAGATCGCCGTCCTCTTTTTTTTCAACCGAAAATGCGATGGATTCAAGAAGAGCCGCCATTTCATCTCCAGAAAAATCAACGCCCAAAAGCCGATTCGATTCCCTGACGCTCAAATGGATGGTTTTTTCCTGAAACGGTTTCGGATTTTCGTCCAAAGTCCCGTTTACCAGACGCGCGTCGCTGATTTCCACCATGAGGGCCGCAGCTCTTTTCAAGGCCGCCAATGTCCCGCATGGGTCGATTCCCCGCTCAAAGCGGTATGCGGATTCCGTGTTCAAGCCAAGGGCTTTGGCTGTTTTTCGTATGCTTTTGGGAGAAAAATAAGCGCTTTCAAGCAGAACCCGCCGGGTATCGGACTCAATCTCAGAATTCAGACCGCCCATGACCCCGCCAATGGCCACCGGTTTTTCGCCATCACAAATCATCAGGGTCTCGTCTGAAAGGATCCGTTCCTTGCCATCCAGGGTGACGAAAGACTCCCCCTGCCCGGCTTTTCTGACAATGATCCGGCTTTGGGCCAGTCGGTCCAGATCAAACGCGTGAAGGGGCTGGCCCATTTCCATCATCACAAAATTGGTGATATCCACAATGTTATTAATCGGTTTCATCCCCACTGAGATCAGACGATCCTGCAACCAGAAGGGGGAGGCGCCCACAGAGACATCTTCTATAATATTGGCGGCATATCTCGGGCAATGGTCAGGGGCCTCAATGCGAACCGCCGCCAGATCAGAAATCGTTTGATCGTTTTTCCCCGATTTTTCACTTTCAAGAAAACTTCCAATGCGAGGGTATTTAAGGGGTTTGTTTTCAAACGCCGCGATCTCCCTGGCGATTCCAATGACGCTCAGGCCATCGGGTCTGTTGGGGGTGATATCAATGTCAAGAACCATATCGGAAAGGGACAGCGCGTCGGAAATCTTTTCACCCGGCGAATAATCTCCTTCCAGAATCATAATCCCGGACCCATCGCCATTTATTCCCAGCTCAACTCCGCTACAAATCATCCCCTCTGAAACTTCTCCCCGGATTTTGGTCTTTTTGATGACCAGACCGCCTGGAAGCTCGGCGCCGGGAATGGCGACGGCGCAAAGCATTTTTTCCCTGGCGTTGGGCGCGCCGCAGACCAGGCTTATTTCACGCCCGCCAATGTCCACCGCGCAGAGCTGGAGCTTTTTGGAGCCTTCCATGGGCGTCGCTTTTGTGATGCGGCCCACCAATACCTTCTGGAGATACTCATAGCGGTCCGAAACGGTTTCAACCTCCAGACCGGCCATGGTCAACGCATCGGCCAGCTTGTCAGCCGCAAGTTCAGTGTCGACATACTCTTTCAACCAGCTTAAACTGATCTTCATATTAAAACTGCCTTAAAAATCTGGAATCGTTGTCAAAAAATTTTCTAATGTCATCAATGCCGTATTTAAGCATCGCCATCCGCTCAACGCCCATGCCAAAAGCAAATCCGGTGTATTTGGACGCATCGTAACCCACATGCTCAAAAACAGCGGGGTGAACCATTCCAGATCCCAAAACCTCAAGCCATCCTGTCCGGGAGCAGACCCTGCAGCCCTTGCCCCGGCAAATGACGCACAGGATATCCACCTCCGCGCTCGGCTCTGTGAACGGAAAAAAACTGGGTCGGAACCTCAACGATGTCCGCTCGTCAAACATCTGATGAATAAATGAGGCAAGAATCCCTTTAAGATCCCCAAACGAAACGTTTTCCCCCACCAAAAGGCCTTCCACCTGATGAAACATGGGCGTGTGGGTCAAATCCGAATCGCACCGGTAAACTTTTCCTGGAGCAATGACCTGCACCGGGGGGGGCTGTTTTTCCATGACCCGCACCTGAAGAGGAGACGTGTGAGTTCTTAAAACCACATTGTCCGAAACAAAAAAGGTGTCCTGCATATCCCTTGCGGGATGATTGGCCGGAAAATTAAGCGCCTCAAAATTATAATAATCGTTTTCAACCTCCGGGCCTTCCGCTATATCAAAGCCCAGGCGTCTGAATATGTCGCAAATACGAGCGGATATACGGCTCACGGGATGAAGACTCCCGGCTTCGGGCGCGCGCCCGGGAAGGGAGACATCAAGGGCCTCCTCTTCTCCCTCAGCCATGGCGTCGATTTTACCCAGAGCCTTTTTAAAGTCGCCGTCTATTTTTTTTTTTAATTCATTGATTTTCTGGCCGGCTATGGGTCTCTGTTCAGGAGAAAGGCTTGATATCTCTCTTAAAAGCCGTGTAATCTCCCCTTTTCTTCCCAGAAAACGTGTGTAAAGGGCCTCCACGATCTCCCGATTCGCTTTTCCCTTGCCAGCAAAGACGGATTTAAGCTCGGCCAGCGCATGCTCTTCAATTTTTTTAATGGATTTTTCCACTTTTTCGCCGCTTTTTCTCTTTTTGGCCGATGTTTATAAAAAAACGCCTAAGGGTTCGCTCAACAATAAATTTACAATTTTGGGGGTTAAGGCGCCTGGCTGACCCATTGAATATGTGTAGGCATAAAAACGCAGGCATATCAAATGGATCCGCCGAGTTTTTATAACCCACCCATACATGATGAGTCAGACTGGATGAATGGGCCCTCAAAATGGACCGTTATTTTTCAGCGAGCCCTAAACCTGCCCCGCCGCCATGGCGGCTATTTTTGAAAATCCCGAGGGATCTGACACGGCGATATCCGCCAGAGCCTTTCTGTCGAGTTCGATGTTCAACAGCTTGAGTCCGCGCATAAATTTGCTGTAAGAGATGTCGTTCATGCGCGCGGCCGCGTTGATTCTTATGATCCAAAGCCGCCTGAAATCGCGTTTTCGAACCCTTCGATCCCGGTAGGCATACCCGAGCGCCTTGTCAACGGAGTCAGCGGCGGTGCGGTACAATTTGCTCCTGGCTCCCCGGTGCCCTTTTGCCAGCTTTAAGACTTTTTTTCGCCGATGCCTGGCTTTATATCCTCGTTTTACTCTCATTCTTCATTTCTCCTTATTCCATTCGCATGGTCAAATAAGTTTTATCAAGCGTTTGGAAGCAACAACCGCAACTCTCTTTGATTCGTTTTATCAATGATCTGGCCTTTTCTCAACGAACGTTTCCGCTTTGTGGTCTTCTTCGTGAGAATATGACTCCCATGTGATTTAAAAAACTTGAATTTTCCGGAGCCGGTCTTTTTAAAACGCTTGGCGGCCGCCCGGTTTGTTTTTATTTTTGGCATACCATTCTTCTCCTGTTCACTTCATTTTATATTAAAATCAGACGGCGTCAAGCGCCAGCCAAAACATGTATGGCGCGGATATTATTTTTATCCACGCCATCCTGCAAAGCAACGCCAACCGACTGAAAATCAGACGCGCTCTTGATTATTTTGGAGCCAAAACCATCACCATCGTTCGGCCTTCAAACTTTGGGAACTGCTCGACAACTGAAATTTCTTCCATCTCGCCCGCGACTCTTGTGAGAATCTCTCTGCCCATGGCGGACAGGGTGATCTCCCGCCCCCTGAAAACGATGGTCACCTTCACCTTGTCATTTTTCGAGAGGAATTTTCGTATATTCCCGAGTTTGACCTGAAAGTCGTGTTCCCCTGTTTTGGGCCTGAACTTGATCTCCTTGAGTTGAAAAGAACTCTGTTTCTTTTTCGCCTCCTGCTTCTTTTTGGTCTCTTCGTACTTGTACCGCCCGTAATCCATTATTTTACAGACAGGCGGATTTGCGTTTGGCGAAATTTCAACCAGGTCCAGCCCATAATCATTGGCAATGGCAATGGCTTTATATGTGGGAACGACTCCAATCTGCCCGCCATCCGGGTCAATCGCCCTAACCTCTTTTGCCCTGATATTGTGATTGATGTTGGTCACATCCATTTTCCTGTGTCGATTTATTTTTCCGATGGCTATTATCTCTCCTTCTGAGGTGTTTTTTTTTAACGGCGCCTATTTTTTATTTTAACTGTTTTTTTGTTTTAATTGTTTTTATAGAACACATCGCATAGGGCATATAAAATAGCGCGCATAAATGCAAGAAAAAAATCAATAATCAGACACTTATTTTTCAACGAGCTTGACGCGTCGTAAAAAATCCGGCCCGCTGTGTCGCCATTTTTTCCCCCTCGCGCATGCATCTCATGCGCTCGAAAAAAAACTCGCATCAACTATCGTTTTTTTAAACCCTTGGCGATTCATCGGGGTCATCTCACTGGCTTAACACATGCCTCGCCAACAGACTTTTCCCCCAATATTCATTCTTTGGATCACTGAAATATTTTTTAAAAAGAGCCAGGCTTTCCATGCGCAAAACGCCTCCCTCCACCCGGATGCCGCTGTTTTTGTACAGCGGGGTCAGACTCTCAAGGGCGCATCCAACGCCTCCCCCCATCACATCCTCATAGGCGTAAACAATGTGGCCCACGCCGCTTAAAATAATGGCTCCATAACACATCAGGCACGGCTCAAGGGACGTGAAAAGCGTAAAATTCCCGTAATTTTCATGAGGGCCGGTTTCAGAGAGCCGTTTCAGGGCGTTCATCTCCGCATGGTCGGTTTCATTGATCATGCCCCCCCGGCTGTTTCTTCGACGCCCCCCGGCAATGACCCGATCCCCGTTTACAATGACGCACCCCACGGGAAACTCGCCCGCCAAAAACGCTTCTTTTGCCCGATCAATGGCTTTTTTCATAAACCGTTCATAATCCATTTGTTTTTGTAGCACATAAAATTCATAAAGAAAAGTATAAAATCATGGGACCGTGGTAAAAAAACCCGCGCCGTTGAAATCAGCGCCAGAAGATCAAGTCCAAATAGAAGATCAAGGCCAAATAGCCGCCGGCGGAGCCAGACAAAGAAAATGTGCCTGTGATCTTCCGGCATGGAAATAAATCCGGTTTGACCGACGCCATCAATGATGATCGGTTTGAAACGCCTGAAAACAGAAATCGCCGTTTTTTTTAAAAAAAAATCAAACACCTTGATTTTTTTCATTGTTCATATATAGTCAATGACACTATGGAAACTCAATTCGCCGACACATTAAAAGGACGTTTTCTCATCGCCATGCCCGCCATGAAAGACCCGAATTTTTTCCAGTCTGTCATCTGTGTGTGCGACCATACGGCGGAAGGCGCTCTGGGAATCATCATCAACAAAATCCATTTTTCCCTTTCAGGACAAACGATTTTCAGAGAGCTGAAAATGCCCTGCAAACCCTCTTCCAAATCCATCCATCTTCACATTGGAGGGCCGGTTCGCGGAGGCGAGCTTTACCTGCTCCACGGTCCCCCTTTTGCCTGGGACTCGACGCTCATGATCACAGAGAGCCTCGCGCTGAGCAATTCCGTGGATATCCTCCAGGCCATCGCCCTTGGGCAGGGGCCTCGTTTTTTTCTGATCACTCTGGGATGTTCGGGATGGGGTCCGGGTCAACTGGACCATGAAATACAGAATAATGTCTGGTTGACCTCTCCATTGTCAGAAAAAATCATCTCTGAGACCCCGGTGGAAAACAGGTGGACCGAGGCTCTTAAGGACCTCGGGATAGATCCGGCCATGTTGTCTGACACGGCGGGACATGCGTAAGGGTTCGCTCAGTAATAAATGACCATTTTTTTTTGGGGGGGGGATTAAATCGTCAGCAAAGTCCCATTCGATATGCGTGGCGCAAACACTTGAGGCATATCGGAACACACCTTAAATTATTATAATCCATCCCATCCACATCTAAATATAACGGGTCGGACTTTTATGACTTGGCGATGACTTGGCGATGAATGGGCTTTAAAAATGGCGCGCTATTCTCGGGCGGGCCTGATGATCAAATGCGTGCCTGACGCCCGTTCTATTCTTCCATGTCAGCGGTTTCCGGGCTGGCATCGGCGGAATCTCTGGGGGTCGGTTTTTTCTTCTTAAGACAGATTTTGTCTTTTTTCGCAAAGGCGCAAAGCTTGGGATTGTAATATTCCTTGCAGTTAAACGGATTATACAATGGGCACTCAGGATTCTTCTCAGACATAAAACTGTTTCTCCCCCCTGCGCAAAGCGATCATGTTTTTATTTAAGGGTTCGCTCAAAAAACTTTCTCCCATTTTGGAAGTTGGGTCGCTAAGTCTGACAAGGCATGAAAAGGCAAGGCATATGGGGACCAAGCCTTAACCCTCAAGATTGGCAGTTTATTATTGAGTGAACCCTAAAGGATGCATACGTACCATAAACCTATAGATTTTACAAGAAATATTCTGTGGTTATGGCAGAGGGGGAGCCATCGGAAGATTTCCCGCCGTTTTTCAGCGTCGTTTTCAAAGGAGAAAGAACAGATGTCGCAAGTGAAAATTCCCTCTTTTTCAGCGACGGGAGACGCCAAATTCACCGCAAGACAATGGGAGGATAGAAAAAGGGTCAAATCATTTCATAAAAGATCATCTTTTCCGGCGTCAAAATGGATACGCTCGTAAAAAATCGGATCCGTTGCGTTGTCGTGATTTTTTGCCAGCGCGGCCATGCCGTATGCGCGAGCGAGTAAAAAAAAAGAGGTCGCATTTTTTTTATGGCGCCGTGAAAATTTTGCCCATTTAAATCTGTTTTGGGGTATAAAATACCATCGTTGTTTTTGATCCAGAGCCTGAACGGAAAAAACAGACGACCCAAAACAGATTCAAATGGGTTGCAAATCCAATGGGGCCAATCAGATCATCCCCTGATCATTCTCGGGAGAATCATGTTGTGCTGGGGACAAATCGACTCCGGGTTCTGATAAGCGGCGCCCGCAAAGGCCACGATATATTTTCTAATGTCGGTCATCTTGGCGATTTCATCCACAAAACCATGTTTTGCGCAGTATTCCGGCCTTGAGTTGTCGTGATATTCCTGGGCCATATTGTTCATATTTTCAATGATCGGCTCCAGAGGCCTCCCAGCGGCGTCTTCCTTGACCAACCGGCGGGAAAAAGAGGCCGCGGCCGCCGTCTCCCCATGCATGACATATATTTCCGTGGTCGGTATCCCCAAAGTAAAGGCATTGTGGCGATTCGCCGTGGGGCCTCCCATGACATAATGGGCGGCGGCGGTGCCCTTTCTGAGGGTCACCAGAATCATGGGGACGCCGGTTTGCTGAATGGAATAGACCAAACTCTGTCCCAATCCGAGCAGTTCGGCTCTTTCAGCGATATCCCCCACATCTATTCCAGATGTGTCCTGAAACCAGATCACAGGGAGTCTGTCCCGACCGCACATGGTGACAAATTCATTCATTTTGATCAATCCCTGGCGATAGAGTTTCCCCCCCATGCCGGAATATGACGCGTATTCCGGGTAATCTTCTCCCAGATACCCCTGACGATTTCCAATGCAACCCACGGGGAATCCATCCACTTTGCATATGCCGGTGTATATTTCAGGCCCATAACCGGGGCGGAACTCCATGTGCTCGCTCCCGTCCACAATGCGGGAAAGAACCTCGTCAAAACTGTATATCTGTTTCTGATTAAACGGAATCAGGCGGTAGAGATCAGAGGCGGGGAACAACGGTTCCTTTGGCTCGGCCACACGGAAAAATTTGGGATTATAGCCGGGGATATCCTTCATATAATCCTTTAGCCCGTCCAGCACTCCGGTCTCTTCCTCATACACATAGCGAAAAAATCCGGTGCCATCGTGGTGGACGTCAACGCTTCCGGGGGGTTTGGCTTTGAACGCTTTCGCCGATTCTATAAGATTTTTCGCCCCTTCCAGATCGAAATATCCCTTGGGGGACATGCCGCTTAATATGCCGCCTCCACCCACCGCCATATTGCAATTTTTATGAGCGAAAAGAACGGTGGGGCTGATCCCGTGATACCCCCCGCCCGCTGGATTCGTGCCATATATTCCGGCCAGAACCGGTATGCCCATCTGAGCCAGCTCCGCATGTCTGTAAAAGGTCGTTCCCCCGCCGCGCCGGCCACTGTAAAATTTTTCCTGCTCCGTCAATTTTACACCGCTGCAGTTGACCAGCCAGACCAAAGGAATGTTCAGTCGTTTTGAAAGGTCAGTGACCCTTAAAATATTCTCAGCCTGACCGGGAAGCCATGCGCCGGCCATGACCTTGTTGTCAAACCCGATGATCACGGCCCATTTACCCGAAATTTTACCAAGGCCATCAATCACGTTGGTGGTCCCCTCGGCATTGTCATCCGGGTTGTACAATGTGTGGAGGGGGGTCCATGTCCCGGGATCGACAAGATATCGAAGCCTCTGCCATACCGTCATCTGCCCCCTGGCATTGATTTTTTCTTCCGAAAAACCAGCGTTTTTAACTTTTTCCACCGCCTCTTTCAGGGTGTTTTCCACGTCTTCAATGTTTTTTGCATTCTCATTGGAACTTTTCAACTGCCCCTCGGTCAGTTTATTTCCGAATACAGTCATTTTTTCAAAATATTGTCTCATTTTTCCGCCTCCGAAGTTGAACGTATGCGATGGCTTTGTGAAAATGGGCTCCGCGCCATCCTTAAGTTTTTACAAGTATAGACCGCTTTTACAGAAACTGTCCTTAAATTGGATTGAATGGCTGGCAAAAAGCAGTTGTCTTTTCTGCCATCAAGCCTGTTTCACATTCAAAACAATCGTTTTAAAAACGCTGAAAACTCTTTTGCCAGAGGCTTGTCGCCGTCCAACGCTCTGGCCGTTATCGCTTGGCCGAGAGGCATTCCCGGCTCATTCTGCCACGCCAAAAAAGTGTGAATAACGGCCTTGAATCGGTGGCTGTCAATAAAAGTGGCCATCTGCCGTCTCTCTGCTTCCCGAACACATTCAGACGAAAATGCAATCAAATTTTCATCCACAAGATCAAGACAGAAATCCTCAAGCATCCCGTCCATATTATTATCAGGCATCAGCCAGATGCCCACAGTGGGCTTCCCAGAAATCGACACGATGGTTCCATTCGATTTGGGTCGTTCGGGCAACCGATAACCTTCTTTTAAAAGGCGCTGTTTCAAGGAACGCCACCTGGCCTTCAGGTTTGGATTATCCGAATCAAGTATCACGCCTATTGTATTAACAGGCTCAGAGCCAGCGATCAACGCCGATAGTCTTTTTAAAACCTTATCATCTGAACCGCACGCATAAAAACCAAATGTTTCCGGGATATCGTGCCGCCTGCACAAAGCTAAAATGACATGGCAATCATTTTTCCCTTCGGTTAACACAACGTTCGCACACTCATCTTTAAAATTAAAACCAGCCACTATCGAACCTCGACATCCGTTTCCATGGAGTCGCTCAGCAACTCCAAATCATATTCCTTGACGCTTGAATTCCCATTATGCCTGTCAATCCTGATAAAACTCCCGAATTTTTTATGGCTGTTCCAGACCTCCTGAAAGCGGTGAACGGAATCCCGACTGTGAGTTGAGCAAAAGACCTGAACGTTTAATCTTTTGGAAAGTTTAAACACGATGTTCCAGACATCTTTTTGGATGCTCCAGTGAAGGCCGTTTTCAAACTCATCCACCATCAAGACGCCGTCTTTGGCGCAAACCAGAGAAAGGATGATCTGAAATATTCTGGTCATTCCATCGCCCAGGCTTTTCAACGGAACAGGCTCATTAATATTTGCAATTTTAACCAGAGGAATTCGACCTTCGCTACGGGCCGATCTATTGGCCTCGACAAAAGCAATCCCTGTGACGTCAGGCTCAATCAGCTTAATGCCTTTGATCACCTCTTTTTCAATATCCGTTAAACTGATTCCGTCCCAAAGTGACGACGCTGTTTTATCAGATATCCCATGGGTTGAGACAAATTGGCAAGGCATGGTCGTTGTCTTCGGCATCGAAAATATTCTCCGCCTGATATCTTTTACACTATTATCCAATGAAAACAAAATTCTGGCCGCCGCGCCATCGTCCATGATGAGATATTTATCCAAAAAATCAGAGTCGTAATGATCAAGCTCATCAGCGTCCAATGGTCGCCTTTTTAATCCCTTTTCCGATTCTTCGCGAACATAGGCGGCGGTTTTGATGTGGATGCCATTGTCGCCGGAAGAAAGTTTAAATCCGTCTTCCGATAATTCCGGCATCCTGTGATCTTTAAACAGATGACGCGCGCCGCTGGCGGCAAATCCACTTGAATATTTATTCTGGACAGACTCCCAATCCTCTTGTCTTAAATTCAACAATTCCATTAAAACATCTGTGGACATCCCGGAAAAATAGAGGAGAAACGCCTCAAGCAACGCGCTTTTTCCCGCGCTGTTTTTGCCCGCGATCAAATTGACGCGACTCAATCTGCGTATCTCAATATCCTCAAATAATCTGAAATTTTTAATTTTAAACTCTGAAATCATTTTTCACGCATCCATTATAAACATCGTTCAAAGAACTTTTTTACGCAAATCAATAAAATACTATTCCAAAGGCCACATCCCTTTTTCCTCCAGAACCGATTGCAATGTTTTAAGGGCCACATTGGTCGCCGGCATGCCCGCATAGACAAATGTTTGAAAAATAGTCTCCGCAATCTCTTCCGGCTGGCATCCCACATTCAAGGCGGCCTGAATGTGCAGCCGCAACTCGTCCGGCCGACACAAAGCGGTCAGGGCCGCCACCGTGACCAGCTGGCGGGTGGGGTGGGGCAATTTTTCCCTGGCGTACATCTTTCCGGTGATAAACACCGAAAGATCCCTTGACAGGTCTTTGTCAAATGACCGCCAGAGATCATACGGCTTTGACTCTTTGACATCTTTAAAATAAAGTTGGGCGGTCTTTTTCGTCTTTTCCACGCTGTTGTCGTCCAAAATTAAAACTCCTTGATCTTTTTTTTTTATCGGTTCGCCTTTCTCACTCCCAGCTGATCCAAAGCGATGATCCATTTGCATATATTGGCGGAGCCTTCCACCATGGTGTAGGTGGGCGTGTCCCTGTAAAAACGGGCCACCGGATACTCCGTGGAATAGCCATAGGCGCCCAGTATTCTCATGGCGAAATTGGAGCATTTGGTCACCGCCTCCCCGGCAAAGTATTTGGCCTGGGCCACATCCAGTCCATTGTCCAGATGCCCCTGGTCTTTTCTCCAGGCCGCTTTGTAAACCAAAAGACGCGCCGCCTCGATTTCCACGGACATCTGGGCGATCATGTCCTGATTCATCTGAAAGGAGCCAATCGCTTTTCCAAACTGTTTCCGCTCCCCGCAATATTTCAGGGCCGCTTCATAACAGGCCTGGGCCAGTCCCACGGCTCCAGCCGCGGCGGAAAGACGGGTCTGGTTCAATGAGCTGAAAACAATTTTGGCGCCATCTCCTGGTTTTCCCAGAATATTTGATCCGGGAACGATGGTGTCGCTTAAAAACAGCTCCCCGGTGGGGGACGAATGGGAGCCCATCTTTTCCAGCCCTGATGTTTTGACGCCGTTAAAATTTTTAAGCTCCACCACAAACGCCGAAAGGCCTCTGGAGCCTTTATCCTTGTCTGTATAGGCGTAATATATGACCAGGTCCGCATAGTTGGCGTTGGATATCCATGTTTTGGACCCGTTTAAAATCCATTGGCCATCTTTGCTTTCCGCCGTGGAATTCATGGCCATGACATCTGAGCCGGCGTCCGGTTCCGTGATGGCAAAACCCCCGAGATATTCCGCGCTGACCAGTTTCGGAATGTATTTTTTCTTGATCTCTTCGTTGCCATATCTGCATATCGTATAGGCGCATCCCAAGGTCTGCATGTTGATCTGAACCCGCAAAGAGCTGGACGCCTTGGCGATCTCCTCGGTGACGATCATGGCCGCCATCCATCCCATGTCTTCTCCGTCATATTCTTCGGGAATCACCGTTCCGAAAAAACCGAGTTTTCCCATGGGTTTGATGGCTTCCTTATAAGGAAAATAATGATTTTGATCCCATTCATCGGCATATGGCGCTATCTTTTTCGCGGCGAATTCCCGAACCGCCTTCCGCAGCATTTCATGTTCTTTGGTCAAGTTAAAATCCATCTATTTTCCCCCTTTTGCGAAAAAAAAATTTATAACGACTATAAAATTGATACGTTCGTAAAAAGTAAAGACATGTTGGGTTTCGTCCCTCAACCCAACCTACAAGTGACCGTCATTAATCAGCATCCGAATTAAGCGCTATTGTGTCTGCTTGTGAAGCCGATTTTCTACGAGCTTATCAAAATTATAAAAACCGTAAAAAATAGCGTGTTATTTCTCAGCGAGCCTTTTGTGATAATGCGTCAACTCAGACGCGGAAACAAGCTTTATTTTTCTTTTTATCAACGGAATCTCTTCCTCTAAAATAGCGATGGTCAATTCATGGGGATGCGCGATTCCAATGGCCGATCCCCTTCGAATGGCTATTTTAACCAGTAGTTTTAATTGCTTTCGGATAAATTCAGACGATTGAACATGGTCGATGAACACATCCCTTTCACCAAATCTGATATCGGCCTTTATAGCGGAAGACCGGCATTCGCTTTTTGACGTGGTGCGGCTGTCTATGAAAAAAAGCCCCCTGTCTTTGAGCGTTGAAAAAATCGCATCCATATGGCCGGAATTGGCGGTCATTCTTGACCCCATGTGGTTGTTTACCCCTTTTATTCCGGGCATCGAATCCAGAGTCGCCAAAAGGAGTTCAGTCAGCTCTTCCGGCCCCATGTATGTCAAAAGCGATCCTGGCCCGGGATTGAACCGGGGATATTCATTCGGCTCCATTGGAAGATGAAGCATGGTCTCAAACCCTTTCCGGGCGGCCAGATCAATAATCTGTGTTGTGAACGGACAATAAGGAAGGGCGGAAAGAGTCACCTTGGCGTCCAATTCAAGGATTCTCTTCGCCATCGTCATGTCGCATCCCAGATCATCAATGATAATCGCCGCTTTTCCAGGATATTTAACCGGGGCTTTATCTTTTTCGGATTCAGGCGTCTTGTCTGGAGCCTGATCCGGCGTATAGACCTCAAAAACCGGTTCGGTGATCTCCGCTGTTTCCCCCTCCCCTTTGTTGATCGTGTGAAACTGGGGGAGAGACAACGCCGGAGGGGTCGTCTCTTGTTGCGAAAAAGGCCGCCCGGAGCGCTCGCCGAAAAAAATCAGGGCCGAGGCCGAGACAATCAACCCCGCCACCGCCGCCAGGCTGATGAACAGAGCCATGCGCGGATATGATTTTTTCCACAACCCGTCGGCGCTCTTTTTTTCAGGAGCCTCTTTTTTTAAAGTCTCCGGAGCCAGGTCCTCGGGTTTCACGTCTTCGGGCGCTGGTTTTGTCTCTGGATATTCTGATTTCGGTTTTGATTCCGACCCCATTTTTTCCATGGGGGGCAAAACATCCTGCTCATCGCTTTTTCCGTTCTCTTTTTTTGGAGGCATTTATTTTATTTCTTTAAAATGTGATACGCTTTGAGCAGATTAAACGCATACATCACCTGATTGTCAGACATGAGTTGCTCCCGTTTCAAAAGCCCGTGCCTGGCCCCCGGGTCATGGCTTTTCTGTTTTTTCACTTTGTCGGGTTTGTCAGATTTCTTGGATGTGGACTCCGTCGCCGGGGTTTTTTCCTCTCTTTGATCTTTTTCCGCCGCTTCCAAATGATTTTTCAGATCCTTCTCTTTGAGAAATCCCTCTTCAGCGGACAACGCCTTTTCCGGATCTATAAACCGATAGGGCAACACAATGTCCGGCTCAATCCCTTTGGCCTGAATGGATCGGCCGCTTGGGGTGTAATATCTTGCGACGGTCATTTTAAGCCCGTATCCGTCCCGCAATCGTTCCACGGTCTGAACGGAGCCCTTTCCGAATGACTGGGTGCCCAAAATAACCGCCCGGCTGTTGTCCTGAAGGGCTCCGGCCACAATCTCCGACGCGCTGGCGCTCCCTCCATTGATCAGAACCACAATGGGATAATCCCGTTTTACAATTCCGGAGCGAGCCTTATACACTCTGCCCGATTTCTTGTTTCGTCCTTTAATCGACAAAATAATGCCCGTTTCAAGAAACAGATCCGATATATTGACGGCGTCGTCCAGGGTTCCCCCAGGATTGTCCCTCAAATCAAGAATCAGACCGTTTAACTTTCCATTGGCCGACAGTTTCTCCAGAGCGTTTCGAACTTTTCGGGTCGTGTTGCTTCTGAAATTGGTGACCCAGATATAACCGTATCCATCCCCCATGTCCATGGATTTGACACTGACAATGGGAATGACATCCCGCACAATGGAATAATCCTTTGGATCGTCATCCTTCCGCAGTATGGTGATGATGACGCTGCTCCCTCTGGGGCCCCTCATTTTCTTGACGGCTTTCCACAATTCCATTTCAAAGGTGGACTCGCCGTCTATTTTTGTGATGATATCTCCGGCCTTTATTCCGGCCCTGTACGCAGGCGTGTCCACAATGGGAGAAATGACGGTCAACGCCTTGTTTTGAATGGTGATCACAATTCCCAGCCCTTCAAATTTCCCACGGGTGTCCACCTGAAGCTCTTCCAGGGCTTCGGGAGGGAGAAGAGCGGAATGGGGGTCCAGGCCTTTGAGCATTCCATTTATGGCCTTTTCCATGATCTCCTTTGGCTCAACCTCATCCACATAGTGGCCTTCAACGATTCGCACAACATCCGTGAACAGCTTTAGACTTTCATAGGTTTCCTTCCCTTTTGCTGAAAGGTCGCGAGCGAAAAACGGACCCATGATCAGGATGGACAAGATGGCGGCCGCCATAAAGAGGTTTAATTTAAACCGGCCCTTTTTATTGACTTTCATAGCTATTGGACTCCTTATCTATATCTATATGATGATGCGCGTGTGCGGGACCGTCCGGCGGATCAGCCCCGTTTTATCCATTGCATGGGATCAATCGGTTTTCCATGGTGTCGCACTTCAAAATAAAGCGCGGCCCCGACAATGGAGCCGGAATCGCCCACAGTGGCGATGACTTCGCCAGTGCGCACGCCATCGCCCTTTTTCTTATGCAGTTTCTCAAGGTGCGCATACAGGGTGTAATACCCGGCTCCATGATCGATGATGATGATATTGCCATATCCTTTGAACCACTTGGAATACAAGACCCGCCCCTGAAACACGGCGTGAATCGGCTCCCCCATGTCAGATTTTATATCAATCCCTCTTCTGAAATTTTCAATGTTGAATTCTGTGCTTTTATACAATCCGAAGCGGTTGATTATTTTGCCCTTCACAGGCATTTCCAACAATCCTTTATGGGCGGTGAAACCCATTTTTTCGGCCCCTTCTTCCGAGGCCGCCTTGCGTTTATTTAATTTAAATGATTTGATTTTGGCGCTCAAATCCGTCGCCGCCATGTTCAATGATTTTACCGAGGCGATGTGATAGGCTTTTTCCATGCGTATTTTTTCAAGAAGAGACGTTTTTCTACCCTTGCTATGAAGTATCTCAACGATTTCGTTGCTCAAAGAGTACTCGAGGTCGCGTTTTTTCTTTTTCTGGCCATTAAATTGGTCCAGCGCCTTTAACACCCGTTTTTTGTCTCTGACAAAGTTTTCCATGGCCCGCTCATCATTGGCAAGAAGCCTTTGGATGGCCATCTTCTGCTGAAAAAATTCATTCAGCGATTCAGAGGAGGCCATCATCCGCAAACTACCCAAACAGTTAAACTTGTAAAGCGCCACCAGCCGGGCCGTGGCGTATTTTTCACTGATATCCAATTTTTGTTTAAGAATTTCAAAGGTTTTTCTTTCCAAGACAATTTTTTTTTTTAGATTCGACAGCTCCGATTTTATGCCCTCGACTTTTCCCCTTAAAAAATAGATGTCCCGGTCCGTTCTGTTTAAATAGTCAATGATGGAGGTTTCCCGCATGTTAAACTCATCCACCTTGTCCATCGACTTTTTGATCTCATCGGCGATTTTTTCAGCCTGATCCTCAACGATTTCAAGACTGTTTTTTGGCCCCGACGGCTCGCGGCTTCCGGTGTTTGTCTTTTTATGGATGATGCGAAAATCACCGGGTCTGGCCATGATATAGCCTCTTTTTCCATTGTAAGCGATTTCAAGCCATTTGCCGCCTCTATGATGATCCAACGCCTTGATGCTGGCGCCGCTTTCCAGTCGTTCCAGAGCCGGTTGGGCATATCCCGGCTCGGGCCAGACATCCACGTCGTTTAATGCGATCATTTCAACCGACGCGACAAAATCGCCGCGACCATCGGGATTGGCCGTCCCCGGAAGAACGGAGAAACCAAACATGGACGCGCAAAACAAAGCGACATGCAAAACGACACGCAGGCGCCGCGGCATTAATCTCTTAAATGCTGTTTTATCGAAATATAACATCCCATCCATCCAACAGACATGGCGCACAACAAAACCAGCGCCAAACTCTTTAATGAAAAAAAGCTCAATTCAAAAAGACCGAATCCGAGCCCCTGTATCATGCTTGATGACGACACGAAGACATAAATTAAAAAAACGGCCCCGATGCCGATGATTCCCCCGGTGGCCCCCTGAATCAGGCTTTCGATATACAACGGGGTTTTTATAAAACCGTCGGCTCCCCCCACCAGGCGTATGACCTCAATCTCCTCCCGTCTTGAATAGAGCAGAAGACGGGTGGTGTTGGCGACAATGAAAAGGGAGGCCATAAAAAAAATCCCGGCCAGGGCATATCCCGCCAGTCGCGACACATTGAACACAGATGAAAAACTCCCCACCCATTTTTGCCCGTATTCCACATCTTCCACATGCGTGATCGACGCGATTCGATTCGCCAGATTCTCCATCTCTTCCCATTCATACAGGTCCGGGGCCACCTGTATTTCAAAGGCGTCGGGCAACGGATTGGCCCCTATGGATTCAAACAGGTAAGACTGGCGCCCCATGCGATCCCTCATGCGCGAAATCGCTTCTTCTTTTGACACAAAATTCACTTTGTAAATGCCATGCATGGAAGATATCTGTTTTTGCAGATCCCGGTGATTCTCATCCCCGGAGTCGCTCTCCAGGTAAGCCATCATACGGATGCCCTGCCTCCATCCGGTGGCGATGGCGCTCATGTTCAAAAAAAACAATAAAAATGAACTGACGATCACCGTTGAAAGCGCGATGGTGATCACCGTGACAATATTAAGAAATTTGTTTTGGCGGATGTCGCGCAACGCGGGTTTGAGGGAGATGGTCATACGTCGCCCTCCCGGTGGCCCCGGGCATGATTCACCGGCCGTTGAATGCGCCCCCGGTTTAAAAAGACGACCGGCCCCCCCCTTTTTTTTATCAACCCTTTGTCATGTGTGGCCAGGATAATCGTCGCCCCTCTGGCGTGATAGACATTCAAAAGTTTCAGAATAGAGTCGGCGGATTCTTGATCCAGACTTCCAAACGGCTCATCCGCGATGATGATCTCAGGGTCTCCGACCACGGCCCTGGCAAATGCGATTCGCTGCTGCTCCCCCCCGGACAGGCTGAGGGGATAGGCCTGGCTTTTATCTTCCATGCCAACGGATCTTAAAATGCTGTTTACTTTTTTGTGGATCATTTTTTTTTTGGCCCCAGCCGCCTCCAGAACCAGACTGACGTTTTCAAACGCTGTTTTGGTGGCGATCAGTTTGTAATCCTGGAATATGATTCCAAGTTTTCTTCTAAACGCGGGAATCTGTTTGTGACGAATTCTGGAAAGGTTCTGGCCATCCATAATAATATTCCCCTGGGTGGCCTTCTCTTTCAGGTACAAAAGGCTCAACAGGGTTGTTTTTCCAGCGCCGCTGGGACCGCTGACAAAAACAAACTGGTTTCTCTTAATATCAAGGGTGATATCCTCTAAAACGACGTTGGCGCCGATTTTTTTATACACATGGAAAAGGCGCGCGATGGCGTCTTTTCCATCCTTTGTTTCATTGTCTGGTCTCTTGTCCATCGTTTGTCATGTCCATGGCCCTGTGCAGGGACGCTTTTGAAATATTAAAATCATAAAGAGCGGTGTAATAGTTGGTCATGGTGGTGGAGAGAAGGGTGCGGGCGTCCAGAACATCCGTGGACGTCGCCATCTGCTCTTTATACCTTTCCTCGCTGATCCTGAAATTCTCCTTTGCCTGCTCAACGGCTTTTTCAACCGTCGCGATATTTTTCTCGGATTCTTTTGTCTTTAGATACGCCTGTTTGACTTCCAGGGAGATATCGTCGACAATCCGTTCTTTTTCATTTTTCGCCGCCAGCATCAGATACCGTTTCTCTTTGACGTCAAAATATGTTTTGCCCCACTCCCAAAACGTCCATGTGGCGCTGAGAGAGATGTCCCACATGGACGGATCCGACACTCCCCGCCCCCCGTTGGCGTCCCAGTCGTCCCCAAACTGATAGTAGTTCCCCACCAGGTGGATGGAGGGGACCAGGTCGGCTTTTGAAAGGTCGCGGTTTTTTTGCGCGATTTCCACCCTCAAATCGGCCAGCTTGATCTCCAGCCGCCTTTTTTTCGCCATACTCAAACAGTCATCCAGACTTTTCTCAAAGGGGGTCCAAGCCGTTGTCTCCCTGAAGGCAACCGGCGTGTTGATGGGTCTTCGCAAAAGCGTGTTCACGGACGATTCCGACATGGCAAGGGCGTTTTCCGCCATGACAAAATTCAGATTGGCGTTGGCCAGCTCCACTTTTGCCTTGAGCAGATCATTTAACGGCGTCATGCCCACGTTGTAAAAACTCTCAGCGACTTCATGATGGGCCGTGAGCAACGCCACGGCCTCCGCATTGATTTCAAATATTTTTTTCGCCTTTAGGGCCGAAAAAAAATAGTCTCTGGCTTTGTATATCACCTCCCGCTTCGCCAGCCGTTGGTAGACCTGCGCGGCCTCCAGGCCGAGCCCGGCGAGAAGATATTGATTTTTTAAGGCGAATCCAGCGAAAATAGTCTGGGTGGCCGACGCGACGAACGAATGGTTGTTTCTGGGTGAATCGCTTAATAGAATCGACGTCCCGCCAGACAATGTCAATTCGCTTCGCGACGGCTCATAGAGCCGCTTGTATTGATAGGTCGCTCCAAAGGAGGGAAAAAAATGAGCGCGGCGGCTTTTTTTGACGGCTTGGGCGGCTTTGACCTCCAGCGCGGACACCTTCAAATCAAGATTAACGTCAAGAGCCCTTTGGATCGTCCGCTCAAGGGTCAGTCCTTCCCCGGCGGTCTCGAAAGACTCTTTGGATTTCAGAGATTCAACCGCGCCGCCGTTCCGGGGTCCGGACAGAATGCAGAAAAAACAGAGAGCCGCCATGGCAAAAAATATTTTTTCCAGTTTCATCTATATTAAATTGACCTCTTTTGTCATTATTGATATACCTTTTTTCCAGCATGGGGATGGCCCCACAGGTTTTCCTCGCTCGAAGCCTCCACTTAAAAAAAACCATTAAACGAAAAGGCTCTTCCTTTTTTTTTGTGGAGGCTTTTTCTATTATATGATTATCATTTTAAAATCAACCATTTCTTGTATAGGCGGATGGGTCTCATCCGGGAATTAGCGATGATAAAACAAAAACTGGTGGAAATGCTTTGTCGGATATCTTTTCAACACAACGATTTGCCGGTCTTTAAACTGGCGTCAGGGAGAATGAGCCACTTTTATGTCAATTGCAGGCCGACCATGCTCAGCCCGGAGGGGATGCGCCTTGCGGGACGCCTTGTTTTCAATTCCATCGCGGATATGAATGTCTCCGCCGTGGGGGGATTGACCTTTGGCGCCGATCCCATCGCCATGGCCGCGGCGTTTGTTTCCGCGATGGAAAAAAAACCCGTCAAAGCCTTTTCCATTAAAAAAGAGAGGGAGACAGGGGCCGGATGGATCGAGGGAGACGTGACGCCCGGAGATCGAGTGGCGATTATAGACGATGTCGCCACCACCGGGGGATCGACCATTAAAGCCGTTGAACGCGCCCGCCTTCAAGGCCTTGACGTGGTTGCGACCGTGATTCTGGTGGATCGCGAGGAAGGGGGCATGGAAAATATACGGACCCATGTTCCCCATGCCACGGCCCTGATCACGCGAACCGAATTAATGAAACATCTGGGGAAAATCGCATAAGACCCAAGATAAAGGAGACTCCATTGCCCAAAAAAAATCCGACTCCCCCCGTCGCCTCCTCCACAACGATTCTCGCCCGGGAAAAACAGGGAAAACTCCAGTTCTATCTGTTAAAAAGAAATGAAAAAAGCGGTTTCATGGCCGGGAAATATGTCTTTCCAGGGGGGATGATGGACCCCGAAGACCAAAATACGAATTTTTGGGCGTCCGGGTTGAACATCGACATGACGGAGATGTCAAAAAGAACAGGCGGCAAACTGGACCCGGACAAGGCGCTGGCCCACCTGATCACCGCCATTCGGGAAAATTTCGAGGAGGCCGGAGTCCTGCCGGGATTTTCATGCGACGCCATGGAAAACGGATGGTCCGAGCTGAAGAAAAACAGGCTTTCGGGTCTTCCCCAGGGCTGGCTGAAACAGTTCGTCGCCTCAAACCAACCGACGCTGGACCTGTCGGGAATGTCCAGATGGTCCCACTGGATGACCCCCGAACTCATGCCGAGGCGCTACGACACCCGTTTTTTCATGGTCATCATGCCCGAGGGCCAACGTTGCTCGCCGGATTTCAACGAAACGACCCACGGGATATGGCTCGCCCCCAAAGACGGGCTGGCTGGAAATCTGGATGGCGACATCCCCTTAAGCCCGCCAACGCTGGCGACCCTCCATGAGCTTTGCGGGTTTTCACGAATCAATGACCTTAAAACGGCCATGGCGTCCCGAAAATGGGGCGCCCCCATAATGCCGCGTCTATTAGTCCCTTCGGATGGCGGCGCCGTGATTCTGATGCCCTGGGACGCCGCCTACGCCCATCCAAAAGAGGCCGTCTTCGCCCAGGCCGCGCAACATAAGACGCTTCAGGTGGGAGAGGCGTTTTCACGGGTCAAAGACGACGACAACGTCTGGAAGCCGGTCGCCGCCCGATAGCCCCCCGACGCGCCACGATAAGACGCGCCATGATAAAATATTACATGAAACGCTATCGATTATCCAAAACGCTCCGGGTTTAAAATTTTCTCAAGACGGTTCAAATCATCTGTTTTTCCCATGGCAATAATCGTGTCGCCGGGTTTGATTCGGTTTTCGGATGACGGATTGAACCTCATCTGTCCGTCGGCCCGTTGAATGGCCATGACGATGATGTCGAATTTCAGCCTTATTCCAGAATCCTTAAGCATGGCGCCGGTCAACTCCGACGATTCGCTCACCCGCATCTCCTCCATCTGGATGTCATCCCGATTCAATTCAAGGGCAAACTCCAGAAAATTGGTCACATTGGGATGCAGTATTCTCTGGGCCATTCTCATCCCTCCGGTCTCATACGGCGACTCGACGAAGTTCGCGCCCGCGGCCATCAATTTGGATCTGACCCCATAGTGGCTGGCCCGTGAGATGATGGAAAGATCGGGGTTGAGCTGCCTGGCCGTCAAAACAAGAAAGACATTGTCCGTGTCGGTGCCCAGAGAGGCGATCAGACCCCTGGCCCTGGAAACCCCGGCTTTCACCAGATTGACCTCATCGGTGGCGTCCCCCGGCACATACAATATCCCCTTTTCGTCCATCTCGGCGATAAAATTTTCATCTTTTTCAATCACCACAAGGTCAAATTTCCGATGCCCGGCGTCGCCGGTGATGCGCTGGTGGATGACCTTTCCGATTCGGCCATAGCCGCAAACAATATAATGCCCTTTGAGCCTGCTGATTTTTTTGTCCAATTTCCGTCTCCCCAATACTTTTCGCATCTGTCCTTCCACCATGACCTGGACCACGACCCCGGCCATGTACAAAAAAAATCCCACCCCCAAGACAATCAGAATGATGGTGTGTATCCGACCCGCTTTGCTCAGCTCATGCACCTCGCTGTAGCCCACGGTGGAAAGGCTGATGATGGTCATAAAAAGGGAGTCCATGACATCCCATCCCTCAATGATCATGTATCCCGCGGCCCCTGCGACCACAATGGCGACCACCAGAATGTTGCACAAAATGAAATACATTGTTTTTCCCATAAATCGCCGCATCCTTATCGCCGCTCCGTCCGACGCCCCCGAAATCGTTAAGGGCTCGGATAAAAAATAATGTGCCATTTTCATCCGAACCCTACAAATTTTCAAATCGCCCGCCAGCGGTCCACAGACCCCTGGCGATCAACGAATAACTTTACGAAATTTAACATTTAAAATCAAGATGTTTATTTAAGGGCTCGCTGAAAAATAACTTACCATTTTGAAGGCCAATTCATCCTTCCTGACTGCGTTATAAAAACTCGGCGGATCCAGATAGGCCTTAAGCTTTTATACCTTGTCAGGAAGGCGACTTAACCCTCAAAATTGGTAATTTATTTTTCAGCGAACCCTAAGCGAAAAACCTAATTCCTTGACGTGTCCAGACAGTTTTGCTAAAGATGTCTGATTATGCTCAAAGAGACAAAACTTTTCAAACGACTGCGCCAGGAGATGGTGGAGCGTCAAATCAAAGCCAAAGGAATCACGGACAAAAAGGTCTTGCGGGCCATGGAAACCGTCCCCAGACAGATGTTTGTGAGCGAGGCCCTTGAGAATCAGGCGTATGGGGATCACCCCCTTCCCATCAGCGAGGGCCAGACCATATCCCAGCCCCTTATCGTGGCGGAAATGACCCAGGCGCTGGAGTTGACCGGGGGCGAGCGGGTTCTGGAAATCGGAACCGGATCGGGCTACCAGACCGCCATCCTGTCTAAAATCGTCTTTAGGGTGTACACCATGGAGCGGATGCATGGTCTTTTGATCAACGCCAGAAAAACATTTGATAAAATGGGCTATCATAACATTATCAGCCGGTACGCAGACGGCGCGAGCGGATGGCCCGACGAGAGTCCCTTTGACGCCATCATTGTCACCGCCGGCGCCCCTGATATTCCAGAGCCTTTGGTCCGTCAACTGGCGGTGGGCGGGCGTTTGGTGATTCCCGTTGGCGATCGGAACTCCCAGGAGCTGACCCGACTGGTGAAAAATGAAGACGGCGTTTGCGAGACAAAATTGGGAAAATGCCGATTTGTCCGGCTGATCAGCGAGCATGGGTGGCCGGACTGACGGCGGCGTGAAAAAACGTGAAAAAAAAAGAGCGCGCGCGGCTTTGGTTTTTAATTTATTTTTTTACTATTTTTTAATGTTTTTCTATTTTAATATTTTACTATATTTTAACGTTTTACTATTTTAATGGTAACTACGGGGTGTCTGGCTTCGACTCGCCCGCTTTAAATAAGGTTGCATTTTGACAAAAAAAACACCCCCCCCATCCCCAAAAACATGGAAGGACGCTTTTTTACAAACCCCAGGCCCCGCATCCATCCGAGCGGGCCTCATCATCGCCTTAAAAGGGTTTTGCATGGGAGCCGCCGATATTGTCCCTGGGGTTTCAGGGGGCACCATCGCTCTGATCACAGGCATCTACCTGAATTTTATAAACGCCATCCGATCCATTGACATTCCATTTTTTAAAAAACTGTTTCAGGGCGATCTCAAAGGCGCCGCGGGCCGGGTTCACATTCGATTTCTCGTCCCTCTGGCATTTGGAATCGGCCTGGCGCTGATCAGTCTGGCGCAGATCATCCATTATGCCCTGGCACATTGGCCGGATTATATCTGGAGCTTTTTCGCCGGACTCATCGCCGCGTCGATCATTGTGGTGGTAAAACAGGTTAAAAAATGGTCCCCGGCCCCATTTTTCTCATTTGCCACAGGCGCCGCCGGGGCCTTTTTGGTCATCCATCTCATCCCGCTATCCACCCCGCAAAGCCCGCTGTTTATTTTTATCGCCGGGTTTGTGGCGATTTGCGCCATGATTCTGCCTGGAATCAGCGGGGCCTTTATTCTGGTGATTCTGGGCAAATACGAATTCATGACCGGAATTTTGAGGAACCCGTTTGCGCCCGGCGCGTTTTTAACCCTGAGCCTGTTTGCCCTGGGCTGTTTTTCAGGAATGTTCGTCTTTTCACGGGCGTTGCGTTTTCTGCTGAATCGATATCATGACATGACCCACGCCTTTCTCGGAGGCATCATCGCGAGCGCCATGACCAAAGCTCAGATATTGGACTCCATAACGGCCATGGTCGCGCCCTTTAACCCCTTCCACCCGACGCGGGCCATCAGTATAGAAAGCATGGGCCGCCTGGAAACCATGGGGCCGCTCATGCTTTTGTGCCTGGGCTTTGTCGTTGTGATCGCCTTGGAAAAAACATCCAAACCATCAACGAACCCTAACTAAAACCCTTTAAAAATCAAGGTCTCTTAATTATGGGATTATTATCGTCTTCTGTGTCGGTGACGCGATACGCCATCCAGGAAAAACTGGACGGCCCGGTCATTGAAACGGTCTATAACGGTCTTTGCAAACAGAGTTTTAAAGAAATCGAAAACCGCTCCGAAAGCAAATCCACAGGATGGACGTCCTTTGAAAAGCCGTTTAAGGCAAATTTCGAGGACTCTTCATTTCTCGTGGGCGCCTATATGGTCTTTGCCGTGAGAGTTGACAAAAAAACCGTTCCCCCCAAATTGCTAAAAAAACACTATTCTCTGGAGGTGGAGAAAAAACTGGCCGACACCGGGCGGGAGCGCCTTTCTATAAATGAAAAGGAAATGATCCGGGATGGTGTCCTAAACCGCCTCCTCATTCGCATTCCCGCCGTGCCGGATATTTACGATGTGATCTGGAATTACGAAGAATCATACGCCTGGTTTTTCTCAGGGACGAAATCGGCCAACGAAGAGTTTGAAAGCCTGTTTTTAAAGTCGTTTAAACTCTCCGCCATTCGCCTGTTTCCCTACACCCAGGCGGATCTTGCATCGAATCTGACCGATTCCGAGCGAGATCTTTTTCAAAAACTTCAACCAACGAATTTTGTGGATTAATATCATGCTTGATATCGCAGTCTCTTACGACAGATACAAATTTCTCGGAAACGAATTTTTAACCTGGCTATGGTTTATGATCGAAAACGACCAGACGCTTTTTACAAAAATCGACATTGAATGCACGGCCCTTGAGATGGGGGATAAAATTTCCTTTGAAAACAATAAAAAAGAATCTCTGGAAGTGGTCTCCATCAAAGGCGATCACGCCGGATGGGAAGAGGGAAAGCTCTCTTTGCAAAAAGGCTCGGTGGTCACACAGCTCAATCTGCTGTATCATTCTGGACCCGGCAAATGGCGGTTTTCATTGAAGGGAGAAAGTCTGGGCATCGCCAATCTGAAAACCCCGGAAGGGGGCCGGGTGGAGACCAAGGAAGATATAGAAGGCGCGATTCTGGAAAAAATTTTTCTTCTGGACAAAGCCATCTCATTTATCCAGGCTCTTTTCAGCCGATTTCTTCGATTGCGAATCTCGCCTCAGTGGGAAACCGATTCCATCCCCATGATCAGAAACTGGATCAACTCCACAAAGTAAAATGGAGCGACGCGTCAATGAAAAAATACAAAGCGGCCATCGTTAAATATGAAACGCCCATAGATTCTGTCCGTCGGGTCGTGGAACTGTCCTCCGGTTTGGATCATATGCCCTCAAACGCCCGGGTCTTCATCAAACCGAATATCGTCTTTTGGACCCAAGAAATCCTCTTTCCCAAATGGGGGGTCATCACCACCTCCCGGGTGGTCCAAGACATCACGCACATTTTGGCGGAGCGCGGCATCACGGATATCACCATCGGCGAAGGCTCCGTCACCATGGACCCCAAAGACACACAGACCCCGGCCCACGCTTTTAAAACCCTGGGATACGACGTTTTGAAAAAAAGATACGGCGTTAAAGTCTATAATATTTTTCAGCGGCCATTTAAAACGGTGGATCTGGGAGACGGCGTAAAACTTGGGTTCAACACGGATATTATGGAAAGCGACTTTGTGGTCAATCTTCCGGTCATGAAAACTCACAACCAGACCCGGGTCAGTCTTGGAATCAAAAACCTGAAAGGGATGATCAACATCTCTTCCCGCAAAAAATGCCACAACGCCGACCCGGTGAAAGACTTAAATTTTATGGTGGCCCGTCTGGCCGATAAAATGCCCCCCATGCTGACGCTGATAGACGGCATATACACCAGCGAAAGAGGACCCGGGGTGGATGGGCGAATGCGCCGGAGCAACATTCTCGCGGCCTCCGGAGACGTTCTTTCCGCCGATATGACCGGCGCGAAACTGTTGGGACACGACCCTGGAGACGTTCCTTACATCGCCCACGCGGCCAAAAACCGGGGCCGGGCCGTTGACCTTTCCGACGTTGAGCTTTGCGGGGAAAAACTGGAGGATATGGCCTCCTTTCATGACTTTGATTTTCAATACGCCCAAAGCGACGCCTCCTGCCTGCCGGTTCCCCTTGCCAAACAGGGAATCCAAGGAATTTTTTACCGAAAATACGATCTGACCATGTGCACCTACTGCTCCGGGATCAACGGCCTGGTCCTTTCGGCCATACGATACGCCTGGAAAGGCGTCCCCTGGGACGATGTGGAAGTCTTGACCGGAAAGGCCATGACGCCCTCCCCAGGCAAAAAAAAGACGATTTTGATCGGCGAGTGCATGCATAAAGCCAATTCAAAACACCCAAACATCAATGAGCTGATTTCCATTCGGGGATGCCCCCCGGACATTCAGGGAATCCACAAAGCCTTGGCAAAAGCGGGGATTGAGGCGGACATGGGCCTCTTTGAAAACTTCGGAAAACTCCCGGGATTTTTCATGGAAAGATACAAAGACAAACCGGAATTTGACGAATCTTTTTTTAGGATTCAACCGGATGTTATGAGCGAAGCCACCCCATGATGTTGGATCTGTGGCTGAAATAAATCAAAATCAGGGTGGCGCATGTCCCGGCCGCAGCCATGAAATTCCAGTGGAAATGGACCAGCATGCCCGCCGCCAAAATGGCGGTCATGACAAATGACGAGACAAAGGGGATGCGAAAAATGGCGTAAACCACTCCCCATGCCGCGCCGGAAACAAGGCCGATCCAGGGAATAAAAAAAAGGGAGAAACCCAGGTAATTGGCCACGCCCTTTCCTCCCTTAAAACCGTGAAAACAGGGAAACAGGTTGCCTGTGATCAGACCGAGTCCGATCCAGGGAATCGCTCCTGGCTGGCAAAAAAAACTCGCGGCCCAGGCGATGCCGGCGGCCCGCGCCACATCCAACGCCAATACAACCGAGGCCCAAAACAGGCCGGCCTGTCTGCGCACATTGGTGGCGCCTGGATTTTTGCTGAAATGGCTTCGGGGGTCCTGTTTTCCCATGAGCCAAAACAGAATAATCGGAAAATTGATTGAACCGGCCATGTAGGCCAAAATGAAAACCGCCATAAAACCAATCATCATGTCATATCTGCCTATATTATTTATATCATTGAGTTTTTCACAGGATGCCCCACAGCCGCTTCCGTTTGTCGCCCATGCCCGGCGACCCGGCGTTTGATCTCCTCCAGCTTTTCCCGGTGGCGATCTTTTTTTAGCTCATGCTCCCAGATCCGCATGACCCGCCATTTTTTTTCCCGGATGGCGTCGGTGACGCTCCGGTCTCTTTTTATGTTTTTTTCAATTTTGGATGTCCAGTAGTCCCGGTTTGTGGAGGGAAGTCGGCAATGGTCCGGGCAGCCATGCCAGAAACAACCATCCACAAAAACAGCGAGCCTGGCTTTTACAAAAACAAAATCCGGCTTTCCCACCATGGGATAATGGCGTCTCCAGCCCTTGACCCCATACTGTTTAAACAAAAAAATCAGTCTTTGCTCGGTGGATTTGTTTCCGGCCCCTTTGACTTTTGACATGATTCGGGAACGTTCTTTGGGACTGACGGTGTCCATGAACCCATCCTTTGCCATCCTTTTGCGATTCTTTTTAACACGGCCAAGCTCATAAAAAATCCCATTTTACCCGATTTTAAATATCCAGATTCAATCGCCTGTTTTATTCGGACGCGGGTTTATTATGAGCCGGGTCTATTCCGGGTCCATCTTGTTCGGGTCTGGCGGAACATCGGGGTCCGGGGGAGCGTCGGGAATTTTTAAAAATTGAATCCCCTCTTCTTTCAAATTTTCCTCTTCCTTTACGGTGCTTGTTCCCCGGATATTTCTCGGTTCGCTGGCCCCATAATGGATTTTTAAGGCCTCGTTGGCAAACTCGCACCCGACGTCGTCAAAATTATGTTTCACATAATCGCTTAACTGACGCGCGATTTTTTCAATCCCGCTCTTTAACTCGGCCTTTGTTTTTTGGGGACGAAACGTTTTTATGGCAAAGGAAGACGGGGCCTTGACAATCAACGTGTCGTTGCATACCGGGCATGAAATCATCCCGGCTTCCGACTGTTCGGAAAACGCCCCGCTGTCTTCGAACCAGCCTTCGAAGATATGATTGTTCCCGCACTTCAAATCAAATACGATCATCTTGATCCATCCTGTTTTACGGCGATTTGATCAGTCGCAAAATTTCGCGCGACCACTCAATTTTTTTTTGTTTCATGGGTCTGACAATAAAAAACCAAACAAAAACCATAGAAAAAAGGTAACACGATCTCCATAAAAAAGAAAGGAGAACGTGGCTCCCAAAAAAACATACTTTTTTTTGAATTTTTGTTGACCATATACACCCATTCCCGCAAACGAGATTTCACGTTTTTTAATCTCCACGTTCAACTCCGCCCGCCGATTAGCCATAAAATAAAGCTACGCGCCAAACAATGAAAAGTCAAGCGTGAGTTTGGGTTTTCAAACGATGGCATCCAGATCGTAAAAAAACATTACGGATAAAGGGACATAAGGAAAAAACAAACTCGCCAATCCACAGGAAAAATAAGCCAAAAAAACAAAAAAAATGACGCGACGCACCTTTTCATGACGCCATCTTAAAGTAAGGCGGGCTTAAAGTAGGACGGGCTTAAAGTAACGAGGGTTTTTTTTAGGGCATTGACAATCGGGCTTTATGCCTTACTTTTTTTCCACACCCTTATTAATCGCTGAAAAGCCCCAACATGACCAGGAACACAATGACTAAAAAACGCGACTATTATGAAATTTTAAACGTGAGCCGGGACGCTTCCCCCGATGAATTGAAAAAAAGATATCGACGGCTTGCTTTAAAATATCACCCGGATAAAAATCCAGGGGACAAAGAATCCGAAGAAAAATTCAAAGAGGCCGCCGAGGCCTACCAAATATTGCAAGACCCGCAAAAACGAGAAATATACGACCAATATGGGCATGAAGGGCTTGAAGGAAGCGGTTCCGGCTTCAGGGGATTTGAAGATGTCTTTTCCGGTTTCGGAGACGTGTTTGAGGATCTGTTTGGGTTCGGCGGAAACAGACGCTCCAGAAACAGGGTTCAGCCGGGACGCGATCTGCAATACAATATCCAGCTTGATTTCATGGAGGCGGCCTTTGGAATCGAACGGGAAATCACCATCAAAAAAATGACCCGTTGCCACGACTGCGACGGCCGAGGCAATGAAAAAGGGACCGACATCGAAACATGCCCCGACTGCAACGGAACCGGCAAGGTCACCCGGGCCCAGGGCTTTTTCACCCTTCAGAGCACATGTTCCCGGTGCGATGGAACCGGCTCTCACATCCCCCAACCATGCAAAAAATGCCGGGGAAAAGGAAAGACCCTCACCGAAAAGGAGGTCTCCATATCCATCCCCGGAGGCGTGGACACCGGATCCAGGCTCCGTCTGACCGGAGAAGGAGAGGACGGAGATCCAGGGGGGCTTCCCGGCGACCTGTACGTCTCCATCCGGGTTCAACCCCATGATTTTTTTCAACGGGACCGCTCAGATGTGGTCTGCCAGATTGAAATCTCCTTTGTTCAGGCTATTTTAGGAGATACCATTGAGGTTCCCACACTGACGGGCAAAAAAAATCTGGAGATTCCCAAGGGAACCCAATACGGCGACCTGTTTACATTTTACGGAGAGGGAATCCCCTCTTTGCGATATAAAAAAAGGGGCGATCAGAAAATTCAGGTCCTTGTAAAAATCCCCTCAAACATCAGCCGAAAACAGGAAAGTCTTCTGAAGGAATTTAAAAAAATTGAGTCCAAAAAATTTTCCAGCAAAATTAAAAAAATCTTAAAAAGCGGAACTTAAATAAAAGAGGAACATGATGTTTGAATTAACAGTAAAGACCCACTTTGCGGCGGCCCACCAACTGAAAATGGTTTCGGAGAAGTGCGAAAACCTTCACGGCCACAACTGGGGGATAGAGGTCTGCCTGGGCGGCGAATCCTTAAATGACGCCGGTGTATTGATGGATTTTGGACAGATCAAATCCCTGGTTTCAGAAATCATGGAGGAGCTGGATCATAAGTTTTTAAACGAGCTTGATTATTTTCCAAACAAAAATCCATCGTCGGAGAACATCGCCATTCACATCGCCAATCAGATGAGCAAAAGGATCAGCGCTCCGGGAGTGGCCGTCAGACGCGTCACGGCATGGGAATCTCCCAACGCCGGCGCCACATACACCCCCCCCGCTTGATCTCCCGCGACATTTCATATATCCAAAAAAAGGCGGCGCTTTTTTTTTACGCCGCTGGCAGATAGAATCATCTTGACAACATCATACAAACGATAGTAGATAAAAGGTTTTTAACCACAGCCATTTGAAAAGCCATTTAATAAAGAAAGCGACTCGCAAATGGCCGGTCCTTGCTTCGGGGAATGTCTCCGAGGCTTTTGGGAGGCCATGAAAAAAAACGGAAACCCTCCGCATTTTTTCATGGGCCGACTTCACATCCACAGGGAGGAGATTTTATGAGAAGGTATGAAACAATTGTCATTATAGATCCCGATATTGCCAGCGAAGAACAAACGGCCATATGGGAAAAGCTTTCGGGGCTGGTTCCCGACATGGGAGGCTTCCTCATCAAGATAGATAAATGGGGTTCCAGAAAGCTGGCCTATGAAGTCAAGAAAAAATCCACAGGATTTTATGTTCTGATCGATTACTGCGGAAACGGCGATCTGGTCAATGAGATGGAACGGCTCTGCCGAATTGACGAGAAACTCATGAAATACATGACGGTTCTCACGGATCAAGAGCCTGATCTTGACGCCATCAAAGAGACCATGCAACAAGAAAAAGAAGAGGCGGAGGCCAAGGCAAAAGCAAAAGCCGATATGGAAAAAACAGCGGCTCAAGCCAGCGCCAAAGCGGCGGCTGAATCCGAAAGCGCCGCAAAAAAAGCCGATGAAAAACCGGTTGAGCCAACCCCTGTCGTTGAAGCGGACAAGGCTGATACCGACGAAACCGCCACAGATAAAAAAGAGGACTAAAAAATGGCCGCGTTCAACAGATCCAATTCACAGGCTGGCGCAAAAAAAAGAAAAAAAAGAGTCTATCATCGCCGCAAGGTATGCCGATTTTGCGCGGACACAAGCCTTGTCATAGATTACAAAGACGCCAAAATGTTTCGCTATTTTATTACGGAGAGGGGAAAAATTATGCCCCGACGCATCTCCGGAACATGCGCCAAACATCAACGACGCTTAAGCCATGCCATCAAACGGGCTCGAACCATCGCGTTGTTGCCCTATGTGGGAAACGCCATTTTCTAAGCCCTTTATAGGATGGGCGACCCCGCTTTTTTTTTTACGGCGTCGGCCGGATGACTCCCGCCCGCTTTCACAGCGACTTATCCGTTTTATAACCGATATTTCTAAAAAGGGCGTCACATGGAGTTTCAGGCCATTTTACGGGGTTCCCCACAGCGCAAAGATTGTTTTTTTTTTAAAAAAATGAATGTCTGTTTGGAGATGGGTAAGTGTTCCAAAATTTGTTTGGCAACGGATACAAAGATATACTGATCGGCGTTTTAACGCTTGTTTTTTGTATTCTGATATCAATGGGATGGCCCATCATCGGCATTTTTAGCTATGTTCTGGTTCCGGCTCCGGTTTTATTTTACCGCCTGAAACTTGGAAGACAAGCCAGCGCCATCATTGCGGGCGCCGCTTTTTTTTTTATCGTCATTGCAAACGGCGGTCTTTCCATTCATGTGTTCGTTGCGCTGGAACTGTTGGTCGCGGGCTTTATCATCGGAGAGCTTTTAAGTGTTCGGCTTTCCATTGAAAAGACGATTTTATACGCATGCGCGGGGACCATTGGAACCGGAATCGCAGGAATTTTTTTTTACAGCTCCGTTTCACATACGTCGATTCATTCCATGGCGTCGGAGTATATCACGAATAATTTAAATCTGGCGCTCACGCTTTTGGACCGCATGGAAATGCCTGAAAAAGACAGGTTTGAATTGCAAGGCGCCTTTGAAATCCTCAGGGTGATGCTGGTCAGAGTTCTGCCCGCCCTGTCTGTGATTTCATCTCTTTTCATGGTCTGGGCAAACATCCTCATCGCCCGGCCGTTGTTGAGGTTAAGAGGCGTGTCCCATACGGATTTCGGTCCCCTTAATGTATGGAAAACTCCGGATTCTTTTGTGTGGGCGGCCATCGGATGCGGGGTTGTGGCATTGATCCCCATGAACCCTGACAGCGCCGTAAAAATAATCGCTTTAAACAGCCTGCTGATTTTGATTGTCATTTATTTTTTTCAGGGAATCGCCATTATGTCTCATTTCTTTCAAAGAAAAGGCTTTTCCCGGGCATTCAAAGTGTTTGCGTTTTGCATGATTGCGTTATGGCAGGCGCTGTTTCTGGTGGTGGCTGGAATCGGATTTTTTGATTTGTGGGTCAATTTCAGAAAACTCGGAGCCGACGGATCGGGAAAAAGCGCCCATTGATTTTACCGGAAACCGGCGACACATCCGCCGGCGACACGGAGATAACATATCCCCCCTGGGGGGAGAAAACATACGAGGTCACTATGAGAGTAATATTAAAAGAAACCATCAGTTCGCTGGGCATCATTGGCAGCGAGGCCACCGTTGCGGACGGATATGCCAGAAATTATCTTCTGCCTCAAAACAAAGCGATTCTGGCCACAAAAGCAAACCGAAATATAATGAAACGGGACAAGACCAAGGTCGATTTGCAACTGGCAAAAGAGAAGGAAATCGCCTCTCAAATGGCTGAGCGACTGGAAGGGGTCTCTTGCAAAATCAAAGCCAAGGTCAGCGAGGAAGACCGCCTTTATGGATCTGTGTCGGTTCGCGACATCATCGACGCCCTGGCCGCCAATGAGATCAAAGTGGATAAGAGAATGGTCATGATGAAAGAGGCCATCAAAACCACCGGAACATTTAAGATTCCAATTCGCGTTTACCAGGACATTGAGCCTGAAATCACGTTAAACGTCGTTCCCGCTGAATAAAAAAAATTATAAGGTCCATTGGAAAACGACGCATGCAAGGCTCCGCCAAAAAAAACATAACGGATCAGGGGAGACCATCCTCTCCATACGGTCTTCCCCCTCAAAGCATTGAGGCTGAAGAATCCATCTTAAGCTCCATCCTGATCAACAATGAGACGCTGTTCGACGTTCTGGAGGTTCTCAGCCCGGACGATTTTTATCGTTTGTCGCACCAGAAGATATTTTCAGGCATATGCGATCTTTTTAAACGAAACGAACCGGTCGATATCATCACCCTGTCCAATATTCTAAGGGAGAATAATCATCTGGACGAGGCGGGCGGGGCCTCCTACCTGTCGGGATTGATGGACACCGCCCCTGTGGCCTCCAACGCCAGGCATTACGCCCGGATCATCCATGACAAAGCCTGTCTGCGGCAACTGATCAAAAAAGCCCAGGAAATCACCACCTCCTGTTTTGAAGATCGGGGAGAGGTGGATGAAGTCCTCAATCTGGCTGAGGCGTCCATATTTGAAATATCGGAAAAAAAGATAAAACCCTCTTTTTATCCCATCCACAAACTGATCGACACCAATATCGACGCTCTGGAAGAACGCCAGGGAAACAAGTCCCTGATCACCGGCGTCTCCAGCGGTTTTACCCAACTCGACAAGCTCACGTCCGGATTCCAGAATTCCGATCTCATCATCCTGGCCGGACGACCCGGAATGGGCAAAACCGCCTTTGCGTTGAATGTCGCACGGAATGTCGCGGTGAAAGAGAATACAGCGGTGGCTCTGTTTTCCCTGGAAATGGCCAAGGAACAGCTGTCCATGCGCCTGCTCTGCTCCGAGGCCCGCATCGATTCAAACCGGGTAAGAAGCGGTTTTTTCAGCGGGGATGACTGGCAGCGCCTCACGGAAGCCGCCGGAACATTGTCCAGCGCCCCCATCTACATTGACGACTCTCCCGACATCTCCGCCATGGAGATACGGACCAAATGCCGAAGACTGAAGATGGAGATTGATTTGGGCCTGATCATCATCGACTATCTTCAATTGATGAGAGGTCGCAGTTCAGCCGAACGGAGGGACCTGGAAATTTCAGAAATATCCAGGTACTTGAAAATACTCGCCAAGGAGCTGAATGTGCCGGTCATCGCCCTTTCCCAGCTGAATCGGAAAGTGGAGGAGCGAACCGATAAACGGCCCCAGCTCTCAGATCTCAGGGAGTCGGGCGCCCTGGAGCAGGACGCCGATCTGGTGGCCTTTATTTTTCGGGATGAAGTTTACAACACCGATGAGAGCAACCCGAAAAAAGGGACGGCGGAAATCCTGCTTCGAAAACAACGGAATGGACCCACCGGAGAAGCTCACCTGAAATTTTTCGATTCCTACACCCGGTTTGAAAATCTGGCCCCGGAATTTGAGCGGGGACATGACCAGACGGGCCAAGAATAATCCCCTTTATTGGTATTTTTTAAAAAAAGACAAGGGAGCAAAAAAATGAATAAACAACTCACTGCGATTATCGAACGCGAGGGCGACGGTTATGTATCGCTTTGCCCGGAGCTTGATATCGCCAGCCAGGGCGATACCATTGAAGAGGCGCGGATAAATCTTCGGGAAGCTCTGGAACTGTTTTTTGAAACCGCTTCACCCACAGAAATTCGTATACGTTTGCATGAATCGTATGCGTTTGCATGAATCGTATGCGTTTGCATGAATCGTATGCGTTTGCATGAATCGTATGCGTTTGCATGAAAAAGTGTATGTCACCCGAGTGGAGGTCGCCGTGTATTAAACGGCGCGCAGGAACGGGTCAATCCCTCATTCAGCAATCCAGCGTTCCACGGATTCAGTTTCAATCATCGCTCGCTCCGTCTATCGACCCGCCACAGCCAGCGTCAACGCCAGGCCCAACAACACCACCCCGGCCCCCCGATTCAACATTTTGTGGGCGCGCGCCGATCGGTTCAACCATTGACCCAGCGCGCCCGCCAAAAAAGAAATCCCAAAAAAAACCGCCAGCGTGGCCAGAATAAACAGCCCCCCAAGAATCAGAATCTGAAGCCAGACCGCGCCCTTGGACGGGTCGGTGAACTGCGGAAGAAACGCTAAAAAAAAGATGGCGACCTTCGGGTTGGCAATGTTCATGAGCACGCCGCGCGCATACAACTTCCAGTGACTGACACTCTTTCTGGATGGCCCGGCTTCAATGATTTCCCCCGAGGCCAAAAACGCGCCCCAGGCCAGATACGCCAGATACCCGACGCCGATAAATTTAAGGGCAAAAAAGGCCGCGGCCGATGTCTTGAAAATAACGGCGACCCCAAGCGCCACCGCCGCGCTGTGTCCAATGAGTCCCGTGCATAAACCCAGGGTCACAACCATCCCCGCCCTCTTGCCCCCCAAAGCCGACTGCGTCAAAACAAATATATTGTCTGGACCCGGCGCCAGGGCCAGCAGAACAGACGCCGCAAAAAAAGTCGCCATCATTTCAACCGGTATCATATCGCCTCTTTATTCATCATGCATTTATCATGGTGTTGTAAAAAAAATTAATGAAGATCACCCGTCTGGTTCATCCGCGTCATCCTTCGCCAGAGAGCCTCCTTGAAAATCCCAGAGAGACTCCTTGAAAATCATAGAGAGCCTCCTTGAAAATCCTCAATATCCGCCGCCGCGCTCTTGGCGATGGCCTGTTTTTTCGCGGCCCGTTTCATAGCTTCCGCAGCGTCCTGCCGGGCCTTTCGAATCTCTGAGACAAGCTCTGCCATCGCGGCTTTATCGTCGTTTGAGTCGATCTCTTTTTCCAAACGCTCCATCAGCTCCGTGATTTGACGCGACGCCTCGTTCGCCTCCTTCTCGGCTTTTTCCGCCACTTTTTTCTTTTTATCCGCCTCATCTGTGGCGACGGCCAGCTCCGCCGCCGGGCCATCCTCCGGCCCGGCGTCCAGATCAATGTCCTGGGCCGCCATGGCCATGACCAGAGCCTTGGCCGGACTGAGCGCGGATTCAATGGTTTCATCAAAGGGCGTTTGGATCATTCCCCCCTGAAAACGAAACGGAACAAACACAATGGACGCCTCCCGAAGTTCAGCGGCCAAGGCGTCTTTTTCCGGGATCGCCACGGCCTCCGCTGTGATTCTAAAATCATCCAGGCGCTGTTTCAGGATCTCGGCCCGCTTTTTGCCGTCGGGACCAAACGTCATGTCCAGCGCCCGTATTTTTGAGTCTTCCCACCCGTCCCCCTTGCTGATCAAATACGCCAGCATCAACATCAACTCGCTAACGTGATCGTTGTTCCACAAAACAGCGATCTGGCGCTGCTCCCCTGGAAGGGCCGACAACTCATTCCATCCGTCCCCCTTTTCATCCAGAATCAAAATGTTGCATCCCAAACGAAACGCCGCGCGAATGTGGCTGACATATTTAAATTGAGACAACTCCGCCCGCCCGCGTGAAATTTTGTCCGTCCCGTTCAAAAGAAGCGTGTTGGCCTGAATCGGCCCGATTCCAAAGGACTGAATCAAAATGTCAAGCCCGACTCCCGACTCCGGAGCGACAATGACCCGATGAAACGCCTCAATCTCAAGGGCGTCGATATCTTTTTCAAGCTCCGCCTCGGCCTCTTCCTTCAATTTCAGCATCCGCCCGCCCGAGCCTTCCAGAATCTTTATCGCCGACGCCACGCCGCTTTTGCCCTGAATCCACGACGCGAATTCGAGCAAGGGTTTCCGTCGGTCGGAATCATTGGAAATGGCCAAAATTCTTGGGGTCCAATCTCTGGGATGCTCCATCTCCTCTTCGGCCAGAAAAAGATTCTTTCGCGCCTGCTGAAGGTAATAGGAGCGCTGGCTGTCCGCCCAGCGAGCCGGGCCAGCGGTCCGCTTTAGATAATGGTAAATGGCCAGTAAAATAGCCGCGCTGATGGCGCCGGTGGAAAAGTCGATGGCCAGCATCACCCCGGCGCAGGCCAGACAGCCCGCCAGACTCAAATATTTGTTGAACCATCGGAAACGGGGCCGAAACGATGGGCTGGCGCTTTTTGCCTCATAATATGTGGCGTAATTCAAAAGACCGTAGGAGATCAAAAAAAACATGGAGACCACCGGGGCGATGAGATTCAGGTTTCCCGCGCCGATGGTTATGATGGCGATGACCGCAGACAGAAGAACCCCTCGCCTCGGATTGTTTGAGACGCCGTATCCTTTGGCAAAGGGGGTCAGAAATTTAAAAATTTTATCCCCGGACAAAGACTGAAGAATTCGGGGGGCGCCCAAAAAAGAGGCCATGGCCGATGAAAGGGTGGCCGCGATCACCCCGGCGTCAATCAGCCACCCGACCAAAGCGGTCCGATTCATGGCGGAGTAGTCCTGAGCCAGGGTGGACAAGGGCCAGCTTCCGGCAAAAATAGCGGCCACGGCAAAATAGACCGCCATGGAGAGAAAAACCGCCACAAAGGTTCCCCTGGGCAGGCTTTTTCCAGGGTCTCTCAAATCCCCGGACATGCTCACCCCCTGGGTAAATCCTGTGACCGCCGGGAAAAAAATGGCGAACAGAACCCAAAACCCAACGCCGCTTTCGGGCCGGTCCCAATTCGCCAGGAATGTGGCGGACTCCCATTTGGGGACGCCCCCGATGAAAAAGGACGCCAGCGCCAGCCCCAGAAGAGCCATGACGACAAACTGAAATTTGGACGCCCAGTCCGCCCCCATCCACGCAAACACAAACAAAAATGCCACGGCGCCCAAGGCGATGATCCGAGGAGAGACCGGCGTCCCTGGCGGCAAAATGGCGTTGACCGCCTCGCCGAAACCGATGCAGTAAAAAGCGATGGAGACCGCCTGGGCCATAAACAGAACAATTCCGATGGCCCCCCCAAACTCAACCCCAAGGGTTCTTGAAATCAGGTAATAGTCGCCCCCTCCCTTGACCTTAAAATTGGTGGCGATGGCCGAAAGAGAGACCGTGGTCAAAATGGAAATGGCATTGGCGATCAGCAGAATCAGAATCGTCCGCTTAAATCCGCCCTCCCCCACCACATATCCCAAGCGCAAAAAAAGAATAATTCCCAGAATCGTCAGAATGCTCGGCGTGAATACTCCGGCGAATGTCCCCAGCTTTCCTGAATTTCCTTCCGAATGAATCGCATCTTTTTCATCTGTCATGGCAAAATGGCTCCCTAAAATAATGTCCGGCGCTCCATCCATAGCTGAAAACCCATTCAAACATCCCATCCCCCTGTGGATAAAGACTCTTTTAATTCTTTTTGATTCTGTTGTGATGAACACCCGGTCGCCGGTCACCAATCAATGGGAAAATAATCCTTTAAAAATTTTCCGCTCCAATGAGAGCCGGTGTTGATGCCGTCAAAAAACGGATCGCACACCCGGGCCGCGCCATCCACAATGTCCAAGGGGGGCTGAAAATCATGCCGCGTCTCTTTGAGTTTCGATAATCGCGCCGGATCTTCATCCGTCACCCACCCGGTGTCCACGGCGTTGATAAAAATGCCGTGCCGGGCGAATCCGCTGGCCGACGTGTGGGTCAGCATATTCAGCGCGGCTTTGGCCATGTTGGTGTGAGGGTGGCGCCCCCCTTTTTTAAAGCGCAGAAACTTGCCTTCCATGGCCGAGACATTGACAATATGTTTTTGCCCGGTGTTCTCTTTTTTCATCAGCGGCGCCAGTTTATTGCACAACACAAAGGGCGCCACCGCGTTGATCAACTGTATTTCCAGCATTTCCGATGTCTGAATTTCGCCCAGTTTAAGGCGCCAGCTGTTGGTCTCTCGTAAATCGACCTGTTGCAAATCAGGGTCCAGCGCCCCTTTGGGAAAGACCGAAGCGGGCAACGCCCGGTCATAGGCATAGGGCGCCTGGGAAAGCCGCGCCGATTGCCTCAATCCGACTCCGGGCCGTTTTTCATTCCAGCCTGCGGCCAGGGCCGATTCTGCGGCCGGGCCAGCCGGGTGTGAGGCCCCCAAAGTCTTGACGCAAATGTCATGGCCCCCCATGAGCCGTTGGACCTCCCGGGTCTGCTCATGAAACGGCCGGGTCTCATTTTTCATTAAATGGGCGTAAAATTCAGGGGGCCGACGCACGGTCTGGGCCGCGTTGTTGATCAAAATATCCAGACGATGCCAGGTCTGCTCCAGGTGGGCGCAAAAAATCTCCACACTGGGGGTGTGCCGCAAATCCAGACCATAAATATGCAACCGATCCCCCCATTCGTTGAAACCGGTCTCCCGGCAATACCTAAGCGCCGAATCCACGGGAAACCGGGTGGTGGCGATGACATGGGCCCCGGCCCGCAGCATCATCAATGTCGCCTGATAGCCAATTTTCAAACGGGAGCCGGTGATCACGGCCACTTGCCCCTTCAAATCCGCGGTCTGGAACCGTTTTTTATAATTTAAGTCCGCGCAACTGGCGCACATGGAGTCGTAAAAAAAGTGCAGGCGATGAAACTCGGCTTTGCAGACATAACAGTTTCTATGCGAGCCAAGGGTCTGGCCTGTTTTTTCCACTGCGGCCCCGTCTGAAATTTGGAGGGGAGCGGAAAACAGAGCCGACTGCCTGGCGATTCGAATTCCGGTGGCGGCCCTGGCTTTCCGTTCTTTATCGACAACGGCCTCTTTTTTTATTTTTCGGGCCGCCTTGTTTTGCTGTTTCAGCGTCTGGCGGTTGGGTCGGGAGAGCTGACCAGCGGCTTTCATCAACTCAATTTGCTGTTTTTTGGGCAACGCCACAAATTCATCGCAATGATCCGCCAGATGATTCAGCATGGCGACGCAGTCGTCTATCTCCTGTGTGGTGTAGGTCAATTTCTCTTTGATGTCCATCCGTTTGCTTCCATGATCGGCCGGTCGCGGCTTTTTGAGTCGCGACCCGGTCGTAAAAGATATTTTTATGGGCCAGCGCCCCGCTGGCGATGATCCCGATTGGCGATCAAATGATTTTTTTAAAAAAAAATCCAGCGGGTCGGCGCTCCGTTTCACACCCGCAATCCGCCATTTTTTTTATCCGTTCTCCCCGCCAGAAACAGAGTCGATCTCTCCGGTTTGAACGATGAGTTCCTTTTTTGCTTTTGAATATTTTTTAATCATCCGCTCCATCTTCAACGCCGATGAGCGGCTTCCCGCTTTTTTGTCAAACACCAGTTCAAGGGGCCCCCGGCCGCGAAGATATTTCGCCCCCTGTTTGCCCATTTTTTCATGGACGTCAAACCGTCGGACCACATCGTTGGATATGCCGGTGTAAAGACTCCGGTCGCGGCATCGGATCATGTAAACATGCCATGGTCCATCGGCGTCCAACGACCCGACCCATTGCCTGAGCGACTTTCTGACGCGTCGATCCAGAAAGGCGAAAACACGTTGATTGGCATCCTGAAAACGCGACGGCATGTGCCCCGGCGTCTGGACCACATCAAATTTTAATTGATCATGGAATGTGTAAAAAAGACGATAGAGGGAGGCGTTTTTTAACGGACTCTGGCCCCTTTTGGAATAAAAACCGTTTTTTTCCAGTCGCTTTCTTCTGGACAAAAGACCGGCCGCGCACTGAGAATCGGAATGGATCAAAAGTCTCCCCGGCAAAACAGCCGCCTTTGCGCCGGAAGAATACTCTTCCAGCGCCCAGAGCATGGTTTCCAGCTCAAGCCGGGTGGATGAGACGTCCTGGAATCGTTTCAAGACCACCATCTGGTTTAAATCCCCTGCCTCAAGACGGCGTCGGGGCAGGGTTTCAACGCGGCTCTCTGGAATCGACAGATAACCGCCCACCCCTGCTTTGATCCCTGGACTAAAACTCCCATCGACGAAAAGAAGATGCCGGCTCATGATAAACCGGGGCCGCGGCTCAATGGCATATCTCTTTGACCCGGCCGACATCGCCGCTTTCCAGGCGAACCTTAATGCCATGGGTGTGATGGGGGGATCGAGTCAAAATATCTTTCACAACCCCTTGGGTGAGTTTTCCCGATGATTGGTCTTTCTTTAACACAATCAAAACCGATGCTCCGGGTTTTATATGAATTCGATCTGTTCCATTCGTCATCTTAAAGTCCGCCCTTTTAACATTTTATCCGTCAAATCTGTTTTTGCGGGGCCGCCGCGCCCGGTCATGGCGGCGCTAAAAAAATTAAACCGCCGAGCGATACGCCATCTGAACGCCCTTTAAAAAATGGCGCAGAATTTGATCCTGGCAGATTCGATAATTTTTATGGCCCGGCTTGCGAAAAAACGCGCTCAATTCGTGCGAGCTCATTGGCAAACCCGCCATGGCCATGATCTTTAACACCGCATCGGCTTTCAAATCCAGCGCGATTTTCATTTTTCTAAAAATAATATTGTTGTTCAACCGGCGCTCTGGCTCGGGTTGGGGCCCCTCTTTTTTGCCCCGCCGGTCAATGATCCACCCATTCAGGAACATCGCCAGACGCTCATCTCCGCATCCTTGATGCTCTGGGTCGCCCTCTTTTTTTAGCCAGCCCCGGATCTGAATCCGGGTCGCCGCATAGCCGCCTGATTTAAATATGGCGATCATCTTTGGATCGCTGAAGTCAAAGGAGTAGCGGATGCTCCGCAAAACATCGTTGTTGGTCATCTGATTTATATTCCTGAGTGTTTAAATTTCATTGTTTTTTTATGGCGCTAAAATCGACGCGATGGGGTTTCGCTCCATCATAAATTTGCAATTTGGGGGGTTAAGTCGTCTGCCTGACCCATCATGCACAAAAACCCCATAATACACGAATGGTTCCCCGTTTTCAAGAAATTCGCGTTTTTTTTACGCGTCGCCACGTTTCCAATGCAGACAAAATGGGGCGACGCCATTTTAACCCATCCGGCCAACGCCAAAACTCAAAAAAAAGCCGCCCATTTGGCCCCAATCCAAAGGGAATTTTTGCGGTGGATCCAACAGACTATTTTTCGTGGATTACGGGCCAGGGCCGACGCGGCGTCGCCAGCGGACCGTTCAGGCCGCGGCCGCCCGCCTCCCCGACGGGTTTTATATTATTTTATAAAAATAGACTTACAACCCCAAAAGTCAAACCGATTAAACGCCCCAAAAATACCCCGTCGCCCTTTTTTAATTTTTTTTTTAAAGACTATTTTCTCAATCGGTTTACAAAAAAGGTATTTTATTATATGACACATGGTGGTCAGAGGCTATGAATTTTTAAAGAAAATAAAACGCCGCATGATTGATGAGCATCACCTTTTAAATCATTAGATTACGGCCCCGCTCAAAGATTCAGACATGACAAAAAAAGAAAAAATAATACGCTCATCAACGGGAGTGGCCCTGGCTCTGATTCTGTTTTTTTCATCCGGGCTTAAGGTTCCGATCCTGGACAAAACCGCCGACGCCTATTTTCAGGAATCGATTCTCAAGGCGGGAGTGGCCTACGCCACATGCCGGGTGATCAACGCCTCTGTCTCCATTATAAAGGAGTCCCAACTCCAGTTGGAGCCTGGAGGCGTGGGGGTTTCACTGGCCATTGGGCAGGCTTTGGACCCCATTGACGACATGACCGAGCGATTGTCCGACATCCTTGTGACCGCCATCGTCTCGCTGGGGGTGCAGAAACTGGTCTATGAAATGGGGGTGTCAATGGCTCCTCCGATTTTTGGGGGGATTTTATTTTTTCTGTCGATATTAATCTGGTTTTCAAACAAGCGGCTGGGCGTGATTCAAAAAATTCTGATTCAATCTTTATTGTTTATATTCATCGCCCGCATCGGCCTCCCCGTCTCATCGGCGGCCAATGAATTTGTCCACGCCCATTTTTTTGAGGCGCAAATATCGGAGGCGCAAAGCCAACTTGCGGTTTACGCCGATGATTTTGACACGCTCAAAGATTTTTCATTCCCGAAAAGCGACGGATTTTTTGGAACCATCAAAAACAACGCCCTGTTTCTTAAGGAAAAATCCATGGCATTCAGCCAGGCGCTTGGGGTCGCCTTGCGCCATATGGGAAATATCATCGAAAATCTTTTGAAACTGACTTTTTTATACGTTGGAATATTTATCATTCAGGTGATTGTTTTGCCATTGCTGGCATTCTGGTTTCTTGTAAAAACAGCGAACGTTATTTTTCCCAGGCACGCGGCCGTGGCAACGCCCGTCCAGAGTCCCGGCCCATTGATGCTGGACCCTAAATAGCCCTTGGCATAAATAACCCGCAACATAAATTAATAGCCTCTCGGCAAAAGCAGATGGCGTTGTCCTGATTATTTTTTTATTTTTTTTTAAAAAGGGATCGCTCAATAATAAATTTGCAATTTTGGAGATTCAGGCGCATGTCATCACACCCACAAGGAGATTTTTTTCATGAGTAACACCGCGCAACAAAAAACAGACGGATGGATCGTCTATCCCATTGGAAGCAAACCCAAATGGCCCCTGGCGGTTCTTTTGGGAATTCAACAATATCTGACCATGTTTGGGGCCACCGTCCTGATCCCCTTTATCATCGGCGGCGCCATAAAAATGCCTCAGGATCAGCTGGCTCTTTTGATCTCCACCATATTTTTCACATCCGGCGTCTGCACTCTGATTCAGCAATCCCGCCTGGGAAACAGACTCCCCATCATCCAGAGCGGGTCATTTTCATTTCTCGGACCCACCTTTGCCATCATCGGAATGGTGGCCGCCAAAGAACTGACGGGATCCACCCCGGTGTGGCAAATTCAGATCCAGGAAATTTCAGCCGCCATCATGATCGCCTCGGTGGTGGAAATGTTTCTTGGCTACAGCGGAATCATGGGCATTGTAAAAAAAGCCATCAGCCCGGTGGTGGCCGGTCCCACCATCGCCATGATCGGTTTGGCTCTTTTTGGCATCGGCGCCCCCTGGATGGCCACCAACTGGGTCATCTCTCTGATCACCCTCATCGCCCTGATCATCTATTCCCAAGTTCTGTCGCTGAAATCAAAACTTTTTTTATTGTTTCCCGTTCTTCTGGCCATCGCCACGGGCTGGCTGTTTGCCCTGGCCGGGACCATGACCGGTCTGATCTCTCCCGACAACGCCGCGTTTCTTAAAACCGACCTTGTGGCCTCAGCCCCCTGGTTCAGTTTCAGACCAATGATGCCCTTTAAATGGGGATTCCCCGATTTTTCAAGCGCCACCCTGTGGGCCGGGGCATTTGGAATGCTGGCCGGTTATCTGGCCTCCATGATTGAGTCCATCGGCGATTACTATGCCTGCGCCCGAATCTCCGAAGCGCCGGCGCCCACATCAAGAATGATTTCAAGGGGCCTTGGAGCGGAAGGGTTGGGCTGTTTCATCGCCGGCATTTTTCAAACATGCAGCGGGACCACCTCCTATTCTGAAAACATTGGCTCCATCGGGCTGACCAAAGTCGCCAGCCGTCGTGTGATTATCTGCGGAGCTGTGGCCATGCTGATGATTCCTGTCATCGGAAAATTTGGAGCCACCCTGGCCACGTTGCCAAAACCGGTGGTGGGCGCCATGTTTGTGGGGCTTTTTGGAATGATCGCGTCCGTGGGTCTTTCCAATCTTCAAATCGTGAATCTGAACAATTCAAGAAACCTGTTTATCATCGGCATCTCTTTTTTCGCGGGCCTGTCCCTCCCCGCGCATTTTGGCGTCCAACCCATTGACTGGTCCATGCATGGCCAATTCATCGGCGTGGCTGGAAATATTTTACAAGCCATACTCTCCACCGGAATGGCGGTCACGGCCATTTTGGGCATGATTCTCGACAATACTCTGCCGGGGGCGACCCGGGCCGAACGGGGCCTGGAAGTCTGGGAAAAAGAAGCCTCGGACCATGCCTGGGAACAGGCGGAAAAAGAATGGGCCACCATCAAGGAAGGGGAAATGAGAGCCTCTTAACTTAAAACTCAAACCGATCGAATGCAATGGCGTGGCGCCCATTTTCAAGCGATCCATAAAATTTATGACGCGGAGACCCAAACCATCGGCGTCTCCGCGCTTTTCCTTTTTTTTTAAAAAACAAAAAACCTCGCAAAATCGGAAATACGTTTGGAGACCCAAACCATCGGCGTCTCCACGCTTTTCGTTTAAACAAAAAAAACAAAAAACCTCGCAAACTCAGGAGAACCGCTTGTCGTGTTTAGACCCAGCCTCAGACCCATTTTTTATATCCTCATGTCGATCGCCGGGGTCGTGGCCGCTTACTCGTTGCTGACCGCCACAAGCCCCCAAAGCCTTTTGCGCCACCTCTCCCCGGATCCGGGAAACGATGTTTACATCGCCCTTGGGTCCTCTCTTTTGGTTTTCATCATCGGCTTTTGCCTGTTTTTTTTAAAGGACGCCGATCAATTTTTGGAAATCGTCCGGTTGAATCAGACCCGAATCGACCAACTGAGAAAAGAGGGGGACACCGATGCCGCCATCGCCGATTCCATTTTGGGGGCCATGGGAATCGCCCCGGGCCGCCAACGCCGCCTGGCCCAAAAAAAGCTGATCGCCTATATGTCGCAGACCCAAGGCGCGGGGCCGGATCAAACAGAGACCGACCCATGAGACTCTCCCACGCCATCAACGCCCTGATCCATTCCGAAGCCGCGGCCATCCTGGCCCTTTTTTTTTCCGTTGTTTTCTATTTTTCATGGATGCGGCGCAAAGATAAAAAATGGGTGCGCCAGGGCTTTGCCGCCGATGAAATTTTGGCCATCAGCTTTGGGACGATTCGTTTCAGGGGGCGCCCTTCAAAAAAAAAGGTCCGCAAACAGAAGGGATTTTTAATCCTGGTTCCCCATGCTCTGATTTTCAAACCCGGCGCCTCCATGTTTCAGGACGACATCAAAAAACCGGCGTTTGAAATTTTAAAAAAAGACGCCCGGCGGGTGTATCACAGCGCCTCGCACAAGGGTCGCGACCTGAATCAATCCGTGATCAACATTGATTTTATAAACGCCCGAGGCGACATGGACTCGGCGGCGTTTAAAGTCCCTTATCCGCCCCAGTGGCTGGCCGCCATTGATAAATGTTTTTTTTAAAAAAAACTTTTTTTTAAAAAAAACCAAAAAAAAATCCCTCCCCTTTTTTAACAGGAGAGGGACGGGATAAAAATGGAGCCGCAGCCAAAAACCGCCTACCTCAAAAACAGGTTCATGATGTCATTGTAAAAGACAAACACCATCAGCATGAGCAACAAAAACATTCCCATCTGCTGGGCTTTTTCCCGCACTTTGGAGCTGACCGGACGGCCAAAGACCGCCTCGATGAGAAAAAAAACAAAGTGCCCGCCGTCTAAAACCGGGATGGGGAGAAAATTGATGACCGCCAGATTCACGCTCAGCCACGCGATAAACACCAGCAGGTTGAGTATCCCTTGCCTGGCCTGATCTCCGGCCATCTGGGCGATCTGAATGGGGCCTCCCAATGTTTTGGCCGACACCTCTCCCCGGAAAAGATCGACCACGGTCGCCACCGTCAACGCCACAATGCTCAGGGAATGGGAGACTCCCTTGGACAGCGCTTGAAACGTGTTCAATCGCTCTTTATGAAACTCGCCGGAGGTGGAGATTCCGATCACATAGCGCTTGGTTTTCTCGCCATTGATCAACGAGCGCTTTGGCTGGATGCGAAAACTCAGTCTCTGGTCCCCGCGCAGGACCAGCGTCTCAATCTCATTTCCCCGGCTGGCGGCGATGGCTTTGGCCATGTCATCCCAAGAGAGGATATCGACCCCGTCCATGACGACAATCCGGTCTCCGGTTTCAATTCCAGCCATCAACGCCGGGGAGCCTTTTCCCACCTCCCCCACCACCGCGTCCAAAATCGGCATGCCGGAAAACCGGTAGATCCCGAAAAAAATCGTCATCGCAAGGAGGATGTTAAACGCCGGGCCGGCCGCCACAATCGCCATTTTTTTCAAGACGTGTTTATGGGTGAAGGAGATGGGAATCTCCTCTGGAGAAATCTCTTTTTCCTCAGACTCCCCCACCATTTTCACATACCCCCCCAATGGGATGGCGGAGAGCCGGTATTCCGTCAGACCGACTTTTTTCCCCATCAGTTTGGGTCCAAATCCAATGGAAAATTTTTCAACGCCCACGCCAAACAGCCGGGCCATGATAAAATGGCCAAACTCGTGGAACAACACAAGAACCCCCAAAACAATAACAAATGCGATGAGATTGGAAATCATAAGCGGCTAGTCTTCTTTCCTTTTTTCCTCTATCCGGGCCTGAGCTTCCCGCCTGGCCCAGGCATCCGCGTCAAGTATGTCGGACAGAGTCGGATTGGATTGCGCGCCATGCGCGTCCATCACGGTTTTAATAATGTTAAAAATATCCAAAAACAGAATTCGGCCCTCTAAAAACGCGGCCACAGCGGCTTCGTTGGCCCCGTTCATCACCGCCGGAAGAGTCCCCCCCTCCTGGCACGCCTTCCGGGCAAAACCGATGGAGGGGAACCGATGAAGATCGGGCGCCTCAAACGTCAAATGCCCCATGGCCGAAAAATCGGGAAGGGGCTGTTTCAAGGGAAGACGACGGGGCCAGGACATGGCGTAGGCGATGGCCGTTTTCATGTCTGGAGTCCCGAGCTGGGCGATCATGGAACCGTCAATGTAGGCGACCATTGAATGCACAATGCTTTCAGGATGAACCAAAATTTCAATCTGGTCGTAGGAGAGATCAAACAGATATTTCGCCTCCACCGCCTCAAGCCCTTTGTTCATCAGGGTGGCGGAATCAACGCTGATTTTTTCCCCCATGGACCATGTGGGATGATTCAACGCCTGCTCCCGCGTGATATGCAAAAACTCTTCCTTCGGCGTTGTCCGAAACGGCCCGCCCGAGGCGGTGAGAATAATCCGGTCCAGCTCGCTGCGATTGTGGCCTTGCAGGCACTGAAAAATCGCGCTGTGCTCGCTGTCCACAGGCAACACCGCCACCCCTTTTTCAGCGGCGGCCTTCAACACGATCTCCCCAGCCATCACCAGAGTCTCTTTATTGGCCAGGGCGATGTCTTTCCCGGCGTCGATGGCCGCCAAAGTGGGAACCAGGCCAGCGGACCCGGAAAAGGCCGAAAGCATCATGTCCGAAGCCCCAAAGGCGGCGACCTCCAAATACCCCTTTGGGCCAAAAAGAATGTCCGCCCGAGAATTTTTGGGAATTATTTTTTTCAGATCAGAAGCGATTTTTTCATCAAACACCGCCGCCACATCGGGATTAAACTTCTCAATCTGGCGGGCCAGAAGGGCGATGTTCTTTTTGGCGGCCAACGCCCGAACCGAAAATGTTTCGGGAAACCGTTCAACCACGGCCAGGGTGTTGCGGCCGATGGAGCCGGTGGAGCCCAATATGGACAAATTTTTCATTTTTTTTAGCCGCCCGCCAAATACGTTTGAAAGAAATAGATCACAGGAGCGGCAAACAAAATGCCGTCAATCCGGTCGAGCAAGCCCCCGTGACCCGGAAGAATCACTCCTGAATCCTTGATGTTTGACGTCCGTTTCAAAATGGATTCAAACAGGTCCCCGGCCTGGGCAAAAAACCCGACGATCAGAAACATGGCCATGGCCACGCTCCAAGAAAATCCGGGAAGGAAAAAAAACACGATCAACGATCCCGCGCCCACGGTTCCCGCCAGCCCCCCCAACGCCCCTTCAATGGTTTTTTTCGGACTCACGGCCGGCGCAAGGGGCCGCCGTCCCCAATACGTTCCGGCGTAATAGGCGCCGGTATCCCCGGAAAACACCGTGGCTCCCAGCATAAATATCCATACCACGCCATCGGGTCCGCTTCGAATCAGAGCGGCGGCGGCCAGGAACAGCGTCACATAAACCAGCCCAAACATCTGAAATGCCACGACTTTCGCGGCGTCTGGATGATCTTTAAACCGAATAATGGCGATCACGCCCGAAAGCATGAGATTGACGCCCAAAGCAAGCGCTCCCATTTCAAACATCCGGGAATGGGCCAGAGCGATGAGGGCCAGAGAGACGGCATAGGCCAGTAGAATATGGGGGTTTGCCTTTCCGCATTCAGGCAACGTGATCTTGAAATATTCCGAAAGCCCCACTATGGAGGCCGCCGCGATGAAGACGGAAAAATAAAGCGGAGATCCTTTGACGACCAAAGCGATCAGAAAGGGGAGCAGAACAACGGCTGTGATCCAGCGTTTTAAAAGCATAATTATTGATGACGTTGACAATTGATGTTTGCGTCGCCATCCCGATTTTATTTTTTTTTAAGGGTTCGCTCAATAATAAATTTACAATTTGGGGGGGTTAAGTCACCTGTCTGACCCATTGAATATATGTGGCCATAAAAACGCAGGCATATCTGGTATCCGCCGAGTTTTTATAACCCATCCATATATGATGAGTCAGGCAGGATGAATCCGCCCTCAAAATGGTACGTTATTTTTCAGCGAGCCCCAATGGTTTATGGGCATGATAAAGATATAAAAAAAACAGGGTCCGCCGAAAGGCGCCGCCCGCCAGAGCGCCCGTTCAACGTTATGGATTTTGAATCTATGCTCTTCTCGTCACATGCGATAAAAAACTTGACACCGGCACATTTTATATTTAGTCTATTTACGAACCACTGAAAATGCGAATGCATTGTAGGTGGTGAAAAAAAAGCGACTTTAGATTTTTTACGAACGCATCCCATTTAACACTGTTTTAAAATCTTACATCCATCCCCGGCTCAACGCTCTATTTTCCCTGTCCCTACTTCAATGGCCCCTACTTTCAATGGACCCGACTTTCCCCTGCCCTACTTTCCATACCCCCTACTCTGTTTTTCCAAACCGTCTGTCCCGGGCCTTGTAGTCTTGAAAAATGCCCAGAAGCTCTGTTTCAGAAAAATCCGGCCAGAGTGTGTTTGTGAAAAAGATTTCCGAATAAGCGACCTGCCAGAGCAGAAAATTGCTCAATCGCATTTCTCCGCTGGTTCGAATCAGAATATCCGGGTCCGGCATACCCGCCGTGTAGAGATGATCCGACAGGGTGTGGGCGGTGATGGATTCCGGATCCAGACGTCCGTCGGCCGCCTGGGCCGCGATCCGCCGGGTCATGGAGAGCAACTCATCCCGACCCCCATAGCTCAACGCCAACGTCAGGGTCATGCCGTCATTGTTCCGGGTCGACTCAAGGGACTCGGACAGCCTGGCGCCAATCGATTTTGGAAGGCGCTCCGTCTGCCCGATGACGTTCAAGCGGATGTTTTTTTCCACCATTTCCCGATGCTCGTCTTTTAAGAATTTCCCCAAAAGACTCATCAGGGCATCCACTTCTTTTTTGGGGCGGGACCAGTTTTCAGTGGAAAAGGCGTAGAGGGTCAGATATTTTATCCCGGCTTCTCGACAGACCCGGACCGCCATACGAACCACCTCGGCGCCCTTCTCATGCCCCTGAATCCGATTTAACAACCGTTTTTTGGCCCACCGGCCATTTCCATCCATGATGATGGCGACATGGGCCGGGTGTGACCACTCCGCCCGTTTATCAGAATTCAAGGATCTCTTTCTCTTTCTCTTTGTAAACCCCGTCCAGCAGGGCAATCTGCTCGTCCGTTATTTTCTGGACCTGATCCTGGGCTTTGAAAGCGTCGTCTTCTGAAATGTCCCCGTCTTTTTTCAGGCCTTTTAAAAGGTCGTTGGATTCCCGTCTGATATTTCGAATGGCGACCTTGTGGTCTTCGCTCATTTTCTGAGCCAGCTTGACCAGCTCTTTTCGTCTTTCCTCGGTGAGGGGGGGAATCGATATCCGTATGAGCTTCCCGTCATTGGACGGGGTCAGACCCAGATCGGATTTCAACACCGCCTTTTCAATGTCCCCGATGATGGAGACATCCCAGGGCTGAATCACAATCAAACGGCTTTCCGGAATCGAAAGGGACGCGGTCTGGTTTAACGGAGATCTGGCGCCATAGCAATCGACGGTGATGCCGTCCAGAATCGACAGGGAGGCCCGGCCGGTTCTCACCCGCTTGAATTCATTTCCCAACGCATGGATGGTTTTGCCCATCTTCTGCCGGGTCTCTTCATAAATTGAATTAATCATAACATACCCCTTATTTTGTCATCGCCATCGGGTCGTCGCTGTTTTTTTATGGCCCATTTTCTTTGAAAAAATCGGCTCCGGCCTGTCGCCGCCTACCGGGGCCGGTCCGGCGAACTTTTGATCAGCGTTCCGATATCCTCGCCGCACACCACCCGTTTGACATTCCCTTTTTGGGTCAAGTTAAAAACCAGAATCGGCAAATTGTTGTCCATAGCCAGGGATATGGCGGTCATATCCATGATTTGGAGATTTTTTTCCAACACCTCCATATAATGGGTCTCTTTGATAAAAACCGCGTCTTTGTGGGTCACGGGGTCTTTATCATAGACACCGTCCACCTTTGTGGCCTTGATCAGAATCTCGGCGTGAATTTCCATGGCCCGCAACGCCGCGGCGGTGTCTGTGGTGAAGTAGGGGTTGCCCGTGCCAGCGGCAAAGATAACCACCCGATCTTTTTCAAGATGCCTCATGGCCTTTCGGACAATAAACGGCTCGGACACCTCGTAAATCGGTATGGCGGACAAGACCCGAGTGGGAACCCCTTTTTTATCCAGAGCGTCTTGAAGCGCGATGCTGTTGATCACCGTGGCCAGCATGCCCATCTGGTCCGCGGCGGATCGGTCCATGTCGTGGGAGGCGGCGGCCATTCCGCGAAATATATTTCCACCGCCCACCACAATGGCGACTTTCACTCCCATGGAAACCACAGAGACCACTTCATCCGCCACGTCCTTGATCACTTCCAGGCTGATGCCAAACTCCTGATCTCCCATGAGAGCTTCGCCGCTTAATTTCAAAAGTATTCGTTTGTATTTGGGTTTATCCAAATGATTAATCCCCTATGCAAAACCTTGAAAATCGTTTAATCTGTATGTTCTCCCCCATCTTTCCAATGAGAGTCGTCAGCAGGTCATTCACCGACAAAGATGGATCGCGAACATATCCCTGGCTTAACAGACAGCTGTCTTTGAAAAATTTGTTCAGTTTTCCTTCAACAATTTTTTCGACCATTTTTTCAGGTTTCCCCAGTTCAAGGGCCTGATCGGTGTAGATCGCCTTTTCTCTGTCCACGGTTTCCTTGGGAACGTCTTCAGAGGATATCCCGATGGGATCGGTGGCCGCGATGTGCATGGCGATGTTTTTGGAAAACTCAAGAAAATCATCATTTTTCGCCACAAAATCGGTCTCGCAGTTGATCTCCACCATGACGCCCATTTTGCCGCCCATGTGGATGTACGACGCGATGGTTCCCTCGGCCATTTCCCGGCCCGCCCGTTTGGCCGCCGTGGCCAAACCTTTGGTCCGTAAAAAATCCACTGATTTATCCAAATCCCCTCCGCATTCCGAGAGGGCCTCTTTGCAATCCATCATTCCGGCGCCGGTTTTTTCCCGCAGTTCTTTTACCATTGCCGCGCTAATCTTAGCCATATTCTTTATTCTCCAATATTAAAATAAAATCGTGCGAAATCGTGTTTTGAAAGCCATGTTTGATACGCTCGTAAAAAATCAGGCTTGCAAGCAGACGCCATATTGCATCATTCAGATACTGATTAATTGCGGTCACTTGTCGGTTGAGTTGAGCTAAGTTAAGCGAAGCAACCCAACCTGTCTTTGCTTTTTACGAGTTTATCATGCGTTTGAAATTGTTTTCCCCGAAAATCCCGTTTGGGAAATCATGCTTTGAAAATCATATTTCGAAAATTGTTTTTTAGATTATTTTTTTGAATTATGTTTTTGAATTATGTTTTTGAAAATTGTTTTTTTAAATCATGCGTCAGATGGCGAACAGCGCCCATCTTTAAGGTCAAAGCGTTAAAGCCCAACGTAAACGCCCAACGTTAAACGCCCACGTTAAAAGACAAGCGTTCAATCCAAACGTTAAAAGCAAAGAGTCATTTTTGATCCGCTCGCAAAACATAGCGATGTTGGGTTTCGTTCCTCAACCCAACCTACAAGCAGGCGTGGCTAATCCGTGTTTAAAGCCACTCGGTATTTAAAGCCACTCGTTATTTAAAGCCAATCGACATTTAAATGGCGACATGGCGCGCCGGCTTGCCAGTTCGATTTTTTACGAGCGTGTCATTTTGATTCATTCGCCCATGGGCGTTGCCAAAGTCTGAATTCACAGACAGGCGTTCACCAACAGGCCTCGGTGTGACCCGACGGTTTCCAACCCGTTCCACGGCGATTTGTTCCGCCGATCGGGTTTTATTTAACATCCATCGGGTCCCATCCATTGGGTTTGGCGCTTTGTTTTTTTTTGCGCGTCCGTCCCTGTTATTCGGCGGCCGGGGCGCTCTCTGGGGCCGCTTCCGTCGGAGCCGGGGCTTCCGGGGCTTTTTTCACTTCCACTTCCGGGGCCGGGGCCGGGGCGGTGGCCCGTTTGATGATCTCGATCACCGGACCGTCGGTCCCGTCTGAAATCACCTTTCGTTCCCCTGGCTTCAGATCGGCGCTCATTTTTTTCTTCGGTTTGGATTCCCCGTCGTTTTTCTTGTCGCTGGCCGCCTGTTTTTTCTCTTCATAAATCTGTTTTCCCTCAATGCACGCATCGGAAATTTTGGTGGAAATCAGTCGTATGGCTCGTATGGCGTCGTCATTTCCAGGGATCAAGTAATCAATCTCATCTGGATTGCAATTGGTGTCCACAATGGCGATGATGGGAATATTCAGACGAATCCCCTCTTTAACCGCGATGGACTCATTTTTGGGATCCACGACAAAAATAGCGCCTGGCAGACCGTTCATGTCTTTGATTCCGCCGAGGTTGCTGTCGAGTTTGTTTTTCTCTTTTTCCAGTTTCAGACGCTCTTTTTTGGTGTACAGATTGATTGAGCCGTCATTTTCAATATCATTCAAGTGGTTTAACCGGTTGATGCTTTTTTTGATGGTCTGGAAATTGGTGAGCATTCCACCCAACCATCGGTTGTGCACGTAATACATTTCGCACCGGTTGGCCTCTTCATAGATGGATTCTCTGGCCTGTTTTTTGGTTCCCACAAACAGAACCGGTTTGCCGGATGCCACGACTTTGGTGATGAAATCGCAGGCCGTCTGAAACAGACGGACGGTTTTCTGGAGGTCGATGATGTAGATTCCGTTTCTCGCTCCAAAAATATAGGGTTTCATTTTGGGATTCCAGCGTTTGGTCTGATGACCGAAATGAACCCCCGCTTCGAGCAATTCTTTCATTGAGATGTGAGCCATTGTTTCTCCTTGTTCAGGTTTTTCCACCGCTTATGCCTATGATGCCGACTCCAGACTTTTATCCAAAAAGACGAAAAAATAAAAGCACCAGGGAGCTGGCGGCAAAAAGCGTGTGTATTTTGTGGTTTGTCGCGTTTCGTTTGTTTGCGCTTTTTTGCGCTTTGTTTTTTTGCGATCGCGCTTGCTTTGCGTCGCGTTTGCTTTTGTGACTTTGGCCGATGCTTCGACCTGTGTTCGAACCGATTTCCCGACGGATGCCGGGGGCCGTCTTTTTGGCTGTTAACGTTCGTTCGTTTTTTAACCTTATGTATTTAACAAACCCGGCCTGGGTTGGCAACATTTTTTTTTAATTTTTAATGGGGTTGGTTCTTTCCCTCGTTCCCACGCTCCGCGTGGGAATGCCCCCCGGACGCTCCGCGTCCCTTGATCGGGTTTCTCTTTTTTTTTACCGCTCTGTTTCCAAGTGATGCGCCGTTACGTCTCTTTGTGTCTGGATGGGATGGCGCGCCGTTGCCCAGACGCAAAATCTTGCGTCTCTACACATGTATCATGATCATACAGAATACGCCGCGCCGATCACATTCCCCTTCCCCGGCAAAACGGACGCGACCTGAATCCTGAATGGCGACCCGAATTTTTATCATTCAAATTGTTTGATTATTTCCCGAATCTGGTCTGCGTAATCGGTTCGCCCCAGTTTTTCAAACCCGGCTATGGATATCTGGAGTATCTTCACGCCTTTTTCTTTCTGGTTGGCCCGCATGAGGAATTCTCCCAAATCCCAGCCGACGAAACAGATTCCATCCAGACGGCCGATTTTTTGAAATATTTGATAGGATTCCGTCAGATAGTCAAAGGCTTTTTGAACCTCTCCTTTTTTTAGAAGTATTTTGTGCATATCGTGCAGGGTTGCGGCTCTGCTGTCAAGATCCCCCAGTTCCTCATACACCTTAATTTCTTCCTCATGAAGCCTCAACGCCTCGTCCACATCTCCTTTGTCCGTCTTGATTCGCGCTATATCTCCCAGCGTCACCGCTTTTGATCGCGCATCTCCCAGTTGATCATATACCTTATGCGCTTCCTCATGAAGCATCAACGCCTCGTCCACATCTCCTTTGGACGTCTTGATCCGCGCTATCTCTCCCAGCGTCACCGCTTTTGATCGCACATCTCCCAATTGCTCAAAAACCTTACGCGCTTCCTCATAACGCCTCAACGCCTCGTCCACGTCTCCTTTGGACTTCTTGATCCGCGCTATATCTCCCAGCGTCACCGCTTTGGATCGCACATCTCCCAGTTGATCATATACCTTAATTTCTTCCTCATGAAGCCTCAACGCCTCGTCCACGTCTCCTTTGGACGCCTTGATCCGCGCTATATCTCCCAGCGCCCCCGCTTTTGATCGCACATCTCCCAGTTGATCAAAAACCTTACGCGCTTCCTCATAAAGCCTCAACGCCTCGTCCACGTCTCCTTTGCCCGCCTTGATATCGGCTATATCTCCGGTGACAATCGCCGAATCCCGGTCCGCTTTCAACTCAACAAACAACGCTTTGGCTTTTTCAAAATGTTCAAGGGCCTGATCCACTCTCCCTTTCTGAACCAAAATCCGTCCCAATCGCAAACAAGATGAGGCGGTCTCAGAATCCCCAATATCCCCGCTCTCCAAACTTTTTTCAATGTATTGTCTGGCGATGCCCACGTCCCCCACTTGGTGGCAGACATCCGAAGCAATCTGGTACAACCCGGCCGGGACCGGTTCCCCGGCATCCCCGGATTTAAAACCGTCCGTCTTGGCCAAATCCGGCGCCGGGTCGTCAGGCGACCCCGTCTTTTCCAGAAGATCAATGGCCCGCTTGGCCATGTCAGCGGCGGCCACGGTCAAAAAATGGTCGTCCATTCCCGTGAGGGCATTTTCAGCGCACCGCCGTACAGCCGACCTGTTTTCAGAAATCAAGGCCCATTTAACGATTTCCCTGTCGCAGACCCAGGGCGGGGGGCCGTTTTTATCCGAACCGTTTGCATGCGAACCATTTCTGCCCGGACCATTTTTTCCCGGACCATTTTTGAATAGCCCATCCGGCCGCCATGCCGCCATCAAGGCGTCCGTCACGATGGTGGCGATGGCGGCGGCATCCTCCGGGGGCGGCGCGTCAATCCATGATCTGGCGATGGAATTGATCATCAGGGCCGGGGCGTCGGATGAGACAAGATCGTCATGCCGCTCAAATATCCCAAACCCCGTCAGTCGTTTGATTCCATCGACCCCTTGGTTGATGATCCCTTTTCCCAGCGTGTCAAAAACCCGCCAGGGAACCGGAATGTCAAAGCGCGTGGCCAGCCGGGCCAGATGAACTTCACCCGGCGCCAGGAGGCTAAAAATCGCGTCGAGCGCCAGATCCCGAAAAAAATCCTGAACCGCCTGTTCCTGGGGAGGGTCGCCCCCGGCCAGCCATTTTTCCATACCCTCAAGGGCCTTGGCATAACGGTCCGGGTCTTTTTCAAACAGACCAAACATCATGTCCTGCAGACCGGGGTTCCCTTGACATGCCCGGATGACCCGGGCCGGGTCCAATGCGATGGCGTCGTCGGGGTCCGACAGGGCGCCATGCTTGGCGGAGCGCTGCTTTTTGGATTCGGTCTCGTTCATGGAGCAGAGCGGCTCTTTCCAAAGCCAGGCCGCCACATCCTGGCCGGAATCATCCGTCAGATCAAACGCATACCGGCTGGTGATCAACAGCCGGGATCGGGTGCGGGCCTCTTTGAACGCGCAAATCACGGAGATCAGGGCCGCGCGGAACGCTTTGTCCACCCCATGCAGGTCCGATTTATTCTTGGGCGCCGTTAGAATTTTTTCCAGATCGTCGATGATCAAAAGGATCGGTTTGGCGGGTCGGGTGTGGTTGGACGGGTTTGGGGTCAAAAAGCCCCGCCCGGAAAAAGACGTTTCAAGACATTTTTTCAGATGCCCTTTTAAAAGGTCGGGGTTTTTTTTCACCTCATTAAAACCACCGGCGATCTGGTTTTCCGTTTCCGGGCCGATGCCGGAAACGGTTTTCATCTCATTTAAAATATGATGGGCCAAGTAGAGACGCTCGTCCCCTTTTTTTCCGTAAATCAGAACGATCTCATAATCGTGGAGGCGGTTGGCGATGCGGGCGGCCAGACTCGATTTTCCCTGATTTCCCAAGCCATGAATCAAGACCCCGGCATGGGATTGGGATTCATTTTGAAACCGTCTTAAAATATTTTGAATCCGCCGCCGCCGCCCCACAAACTCTTTTCGGGAGGCGACTTCCAGTCCCTTTTCCTTCTTTCCCAAAAACTCCTTGACTCCGGCGTCCTTTTGATAATCGAACCGGCTGGCGGTTCCGCTGGCCAATATCCCGCCCCCTTTCGGCCCCAGATAGAGGCGAGCCAGATGCCAGTCTTTGATTTTATGCTCTGGAATTTTATGTTCTGGGATTTTATGCTCTGAGATTTTATGTTCTGGCCCCATTGCCCCGGTCGTCTGTTTGGGCGGGGAAAAAAGATGGGCGCGGGAAAGGGCCAGGCTGTTTTCCATGGCGCCCGATTGGCTCAGCTCCCGGTAAAATTGGGAGGCAAACCGGGTGGCCTCGACATCGCTCACCGACCCGCTCCATCCCAGGACCGCGGGAAATCCCCGCGTCACGAGTTCCTGGGCAAAGGTGGTGACGGCGTCGGTGTTGGTTTTTTTTGGATTTTTTAAATTTTTGTCTGCGGCATGGGCCTGGGCCGTCTGGCAGGCGGATAGAAAAATCAGGCGGGGCCGATTTTGGGTGAATGTGAGGCCAAATTGTTCCGGGTCGATGGGATCCATTTTTCCGGCAAAATCCTCAAGGCAGAGACGCGCCTCTTTTTTTCCATTCCCGGAATTTGGGGAAATATGGCCGTGGCACGAGATATGAACCATATCCACGGGTTTTTGATCATTGGCCAAAATAGCCAGCTGACCCAGATTTCCGCTCTCCTCCACAAAGAGGTCCAGGTTGACGGACGCCCCGGAATGGAGGTCTAAACCAGAATGAAGGTCTAAACCGGAATGAAGGTCTATAATGGCGTTCTCTTCCTTTTCGTAATCCAGAACCGGTTTGGTGTCTCTGGGCGACGCCGCCATGAACAGGGTGTTTAATCGGTACTCTGATGGCTCCTGCTTTGATTCATTTTCTTTGCCGATCCGTCGAACCGGGGAATATCTCAGCGTCGAATCTTTGGCCAGATGCCCGGTTTCATCGGCCAGCAATTCCCAGGGCGCTTCGATAAAGTCCCGTTGAGGGTCTAATGATTTTTTGGGAATCTGGAATTCCACGACGCATGGGTATTCGGCCATGTCCATCATACGTTCCAGGAGCCTCTGTTTTCCGTTGAGCCAGTCGAACATTTTTTGGCCCAGGGTCAAAAGAGTCTCCCGGTTGTCCTGTGCCTCCAGGGCGTAGGCGTAGGTGTCGATCCATTCCTTGAATTTAAGAAAATCGCCCTCCACCACGGAATGGTTTCCAAGATCAGACGTTCCATTGGAAAAAGAGAGCTCGCTGTTTTCATATTCTATTTTCAATTTCGCCATTTCATTTTTCCTTTCACTTTTCCATTCACTTTTCCGTGCTGGCGCTGTCTATGATCTCCACCGTGTCTAAAGTCGCGGTCTCTTTTATTTTTCCATCGGAATACTGAATTTTCACCGTGACCTCTTTTTTCCGGATGACCGTTGTTTGGATCTGTTCAAAGGCCCGGTCCAGTTGTTCTTTCTTTTTCAAGCGGTCGGTCAATTGAACGGCGGTCAGAATGACGGCGGGGATGGAGATGACCAGCGCGGCCACGGCCATCGGGTCGAACGCTTTGGCGCTCTGACCATTTGCATAATCATTAACATGGTCATGGCCATGCCCCGACTGGGCGCGGATCAAAACCTCGTGAGCCGGGTCTGAATCATCCGCCAGTCCCTTTTGAAAAATCGCTTTGATTTCATGGGCCGCCGTGGCCGCGTCCGCCCCTTCAATAATCAACCTGATCCCGTTTTGATCCATTTTCCGCTCCTTGTGTGACCCATTTCCGTTGCTTGTGTTCCGATTTTTTTTTTGCTTTTTTTGTTTTGCTTTTTTTGTTTTCTTTGCGCCTTTTTTACGCTTCCAGATCCACCAGAATTCTCCCCCGGGATTTTCCCTGAAGCATCAAATCCATGCGCTCGCTCAATTCATCCAGAGAAATCTCTTTGCAGACCGTCATGAGATGCTCGGGTTTCCACTCCCCGGCCAGTTTCTTCCAGACCGCTTCTCGATAGATCATGGGATAGTTCTGGGAGTCGATTCCGATCAACGTCAGGCCCCTTAAAATAAAGGGGAACACCGTGAGGTTGAGTTGGGGCGAGGCCGCGTTGCCGCAACAGGCGATGACGCCCATGTGCCGGGCGGACTTGATCATGTTTTCAAGGATGGGACCCCCGACGGTGTCGATCCCCCCGGCAAAGCGCCCGTTTAAGATCGGCCGTTTGTCCGGTTGGCCAAACTCGTGGGGCGAAAGCGTCTCGGCCGCCCCCAGCCCCAAAAGGTAATCCCGGCCGTCGTCTTCCCGGTCTTTTCCCGAAATGGCGACGACGGAATAACCCAGATTTGACAAGATGGAGACGCTCAGTCCCCCCACGCCGCCGGTGGCTCCGGAAACTGCGATATCCCCGTCTTCGGGCCGGACATGCTCGGTCACCCGAAGGACGGACATGCCGGCGGCCAGCCCCGCCGTTCCGATGATCATGGACTCTTTCATGGTCATGCCCAGGGGCAATCTCACGGCCCATTCCGACGGAACCCGGATGTATTGGCCAAAGCCTCCCGGCGTGTTCATGCCCAAATCGTAGCTGGTGACGATCACGGCCTCGTTTTCTTTGAACCTCCCGGAGTCGCACCGGACAACCGTTCCCACGGCGTCGATTCCAGGGGTGTGGGGGTAGCGCCGGGTCACGCCTTTGTTTCCGCTGGCCGAAAGGGCGTCTTTGTAGTTTAAGGATGAATATCGAACGTTGACCCAAAGATCATTTTCAGGCAGATCCCCGATGGATCGCGTCTGAACGCTTTTGACAAAAACCCCGTCTTGCTCCTCAACCACAAACGCTTTGAATGTCGTGTTTTGATCCATTTTCCGCTCCTTGTATGACCCATTTACGTGGATGGCGCTTCGATTTGAATGGTTGGCCAGGCCGATGAATGCCGCAAGGCCAAGGCCGAAGACTCCACTGTTATTCCCTTATTTTCTCCTTAAAATCAAGTTTTTTCGATTTGAAATCAAGTTTTCCCCACTTGAAATCAAGTTTTTTCGACTTAAAATCAAAACTCAAATGCAAAAAAAATCCGCCGATTTTTTTATCCCTGACCCGCTCCCCGCCCATTCAACAAAAAACCGGCCCGCCGTCTCCCCGGCCCACGGCCCCATCCCGGCGTCGCGTCCACAATATTGATTGCCATCGCGCCCGGCCAATGCTATAA
>Ga0307987_1000050_pt1 | contig 68270 bp, 62 predicted proteins | sample EllFjometagen181_FD_203157 | JGI IMG/M metagenome (GOLD analysis project Ga0307987, IMG submission 203157) | Marine microbial communities from Ellis Fjord, Antarctic Ocean - #181 | ecosystem: Environmental > Aquatic > Marine > Unclassified | place: Southern Ocean | collected 2014-10-08 | reverse complement strand
CCCGCGGTCAGTTCCCCGCGGAGATCGAGCTGCAGCCCGGTATGCAGTTCTTCGGCGAAGACCCCGAAGGCAACAAGTTCCCCCTCTGGATCGCGGCCATCCAGGACGAGATGGTCCTGGTTGATCCGAACCATCCCCTCGCAGGCGTCACCCTGAGCTTCGACGTGGAGATCATGAGCATCCGCGACGCCAGCCAGGAAGAGCAGGACCACGGCCACCCGCACATGCCCGGGATGGCCGACCACTAGGCAGCCAGCGCCACGCCGCACGGGGTATCATCCCCCCATGCTCCGCTCCGCCACGTTCCTGTCCCTGTTCGCACTCACGGCGAGCTGTCACCCCCCCGGGGTCAGCTCGCCGCCTCAGCTCAGGGACAGCGCACCGTCCGACTCGGAGCCGGTGGTCCACGACACCGACGCCGACACCGAGTGGATTCCCGCCGTCACCGCCGACCCGGTGTTCGCGCCGCCAGGCGGCGCCTTCGCGGAAACGGTGGACGTCACCATCCACTCCAGCTCAGACACTGGCGTGGTCATGGCCTGCGCGGCGCCCCCTGCCGGGAGCTGCGAGCTCGAGCCCATCAGCGGGCCCATCGCGCTGACAGGGTCCGCCATCCTGCACGCACGAGTGGACATCGGCGAGGTCCAAGGTCAGGTTCGAGCCAAGGCCTTCGTGTCCGTGTCCCAGGATCTGCTGAGCTTCGAGTCCCCCATCCCCGTGATGGTGTACTGGACCGACCGCTCGGCCCCCAGCACCAACACCGAAGCCGTCATGGGGCTCAACATCTTCGAACCCGGCGACGACCCAGCCCGCCTGGGTGATGCTCCCACGGACAGTGGCCGCTGCAGGGTGAAGGTGCGCGGCTCGTCCACCGCCGGCCTGTCCAAGCCTCCCTACGACATCGAGCTGTGGCAGCCCGGCTCCGACGAGGACCGACCCGTAGAGCTGCTGGGCATGCCCGCCGACGGCGACTGGGTACTGTACGCCCCCTACTCTTTCGACGAAGCCCTCATCCGGAACGCCCTGGGCTACACCCTGAGCAACCGTGTGGGCCGCTACGCTCCACACACGCGGATGGTGGAGCTGTTCGTGGCCGGCGGAACGGGCCCGGTCACCAACGCCAACTATAGTGGCGTCTACAGCCTCACCGAAGAGATCGAGCGCGCGGGACACCGGGTGGACGTCACAGGGATCGGCCCCAGCGATATCGAAGAGCCCGAGCTCACCGGCGGCTACGTACTCAAGCGCGACCGTAACGGAGACCACGAGGACGGCTTCTGGGCCGGAGAAGCAGGCGGGCAGTTCGAGTTCAGCTACCCCCTGGTGTGGGTGGACCCCGAAGAGGCCGAGATCGAGCCCGAGCAACAGCTCTACATGAGAGACCAGCTCAACAGGCTGGCCTCCGCGCTGCTGCAGCCCGACTTCACCGATCCCGTCTCAGGCCTACACTACAGCGAGATCATCGACGTGGACTCATGGATCGACCACCACATCCTGAACGTGGTGGTGAAGAACCCCGATGCGTTTCGCTTGAGTGGCTACATGCACAAGGACCGGGGGGGCCTGATCCACGCGGGTCCCCTGTGGGACCTGGACCGATCAGCCGGCGCCAACGACCCACGGGCCACCGATCCGGTGGAGTGGGATGCGTCGGGCTGGACCTTGGACACCACGGCGGTGTTCACCTTCGGCTGGTACGGTGGCTTGTTCGAAGACCCGGACTTCCGGACCCGCTATTGGGCGCGCTGGACCGCCCTGCTGGCGGACGAGCTATCCAGCGATAGCATCCTGGCCCTGGTGGACGAGCTGGCCGATCCGTTGGTGGAGCCTGCCGCGCGCAACGCTGCCACCTGGGGCGCCGCGCCCTTTCCCGGCGAGGTCCAGGCACTCGAGGTCTGGCTGGCCACACGCATGGCCTGGATCGAGAACTGCGTCCAGACCCTGGAGGACCCCCGCAGCTGTCCGTAGGGCCAATGTGGAAACACAATGCCCGAAAACCGGCGGCGAACCACTACCAATGCGCGCATGACAGAATTGTAACTTGTTGAGATCACACGGTAAGTTAGGTTGTCTATTGTAACTTCCCATAACGGATCACGGTCCGCGAAGAGACGCTTGGAATGGCCATTCCGGTGCAAATGCCCATCGAACTATACGACGCGCAGGGATCGTCCAGCACGCGCATGGTGATGGTGTCCGACCGGCTCATCGAGGTCGAAGGCGAGACCACACGCGTCCAGGGTCAGGAGCTCGACTTCGAGTTCGCATTGGTGGGCCACAATCGCATTCTCCGGGGCCGAGCGATGGTCGAAAAGGTCAGCGACCCAGAGTTCGGGCGTGGCCGCTGCACCCTGCGCATCCTCGAGCTCGATCGAGAGCTTCGAACAACCTTCATGTCCTGGCTGTACGACCTCACTCTGGGCGGTGGCCGCCCAGCACCCATGTCTCGGCCCGCCTCGTCGCCAGGCCGACGCATTCCCAGCGCCACCGGGCGTCCCGGTCCGGATCTGTCGTCGTCCACCCTGGCCGACGGCTCGGGCATCCGGCCCACCGGCCGCGCTGCGATGACCAGCGCCCTGACCCGCCAAGGCTCACGCCCCACCAAGCCAGAAGCCCCCAAGGCCACCCGCAGCCGCAAGCGCCACCGCATCGAAGTCCGAGTGGCCGCTGGCGCGAAACCACCTATGGTGAAGGTCCGCTACAACGACCCCAAGCGCTTCAACGAGCACTACCAGACCCACCTGCAGCACGGCACCGTGAAGCTGCGCTACGTCGAGTCCGGCCTCAGCGAAGGGATGCAGGTCAGCGTGCGCTTGTACCTGCCCAACGGCGCCCTCATCAGCTGCCCAGCCCGCGTCAGCGCGGCCACCACCATGGCCATCGCCCTGGACCTGCAGCTCTCCGCATCCGACCGCAGCACCCTGGGCTTGAGCGCCGGCGAGCGCCGCGGCCACGGCCGCTCGAGGGGCTAGCCCCAGGCGGCCGTCCAGCGCGGGCTCAGTTGCTGGCGGTCCAGTCCAGCAGGTCCTGGTAGTCGCCGTTGAACAGGTTGGTGTCCACGTTGCCCGAGATGCCGCCGATGGAGCCGGTGGAGCTGGTCTGCCAGAAGGACCAGTGATCCCAGTGGGTGGGCAGGCTGGGGCAGTTGGTGCCCCAGTGGGCCACCCAGAGGTGGTAGTCGCTGAAGTCTTCGTTCCCCACCATGGACGGCCACAGGCCAGGGCTGGTGTAGATGATGGGAATGCGGCCCGTCTCGCTCTCGACCCGATCGAGCCACGACCACATCTCGTCCGCCACATGGCCGGTGGTGTAGCCGTCGTTGGTCTCGATATCGAGCACCGGCGGGATGTCCTCGGGGTCCAAGGTGCCCATGCGCCGCAGCAGCAGATCGGCTTGGTCGGCGCCGTCGTAGCCCGGACGGAAGAACTGGTAGGTGCCGCGCACCAGGCCCGCATTGCGGGCGCCGGCCCAGTTGGTGTCGAAGTCGGGATCCTCGTAGAAGCCGTCGGCCACACGCACGATGGCGAAGTCGATGCCGTCGTTGGCCACCGAGTCCCAGTTGATGTTGCCCTGCCAGTAGGACACGTCGATACCGTCCACGGTGCCGCCCTCGCCGCACTCGGACCAGTTGCCGTCGTGGGAGCCTCCGGAAGAGCCACCCGAGCTGCCTCCGGAAGAGCCACCCGAGCTGCCACCTGACGAGCCATCATCCCCCGCCTGGCCGGCTTGGTCGCCCGAGGAAATCTCGGTGCAAGAGCCACCGTCGTCGCCCTGGAAGTAGTTCTCGATGTACTCGAGGTAGATGATGGGGCCGGCCCCCGTGTCGTTGACGTACACCTCCGTCAGCTCGATCATGTGCTCGTAGGTGTCGTCCTTGCTCTTGATGCCCCGCTCGGCCCACAGCACGCCGTTGTCACGGTCATAGGCGTACCGAATCGAGGCGTCCTCGGGGGGATTCAGGGTCTCTTCGCGATCGGAGCCCACCCACTCGCTCAACATGTCCATCAGCAGGAAGCCGGACTCGCCAAGTTCCCGCTTGGGGCGGATCACGGCGCCGCTCAGATCGAAGGTGTCCATGGTCTGGTAGGCGTAGTCGGACTCGCCTTCAGGCAGGTGGTAGACCGAGTGAAACTCCTGGCCAACCCAGCGGATGCCGCCGCCGTTCTCCCGCAGGTCCAGCTCGGCCCAGCCCTCCACCTGGATGGCGATGGGGCAGTCCCCCGGAGCGTCATCCACACTGGGAGAGTGCTGGAACAGGGTGCAGCCAGACAGGGTGGCGACGATGGAGAGCAGGACGTGACGCATGGTGGACCTCCGTGACTCCCATGGGTTTCGCAAGACCCATGCCAGCCGAAAACGCCCGTTGTACCGTCCAGGCGCCGGGGCATAAAAGGTCGCAGTGACCCCGAGTACCCGGCACGCGGTACCCAGTTCTCCCGCCGCCGGATGTTATTCGCCTGCGGGTTCGTCGAAGGAGTGGGTCAGGCGGGCCGCACGATCCACCACGTCGGTGCCCTCGTCGATGGGCACCGCGACGATGGGTGGGGGGGGGGGGGGCAGCGGGACGTCCGGCACCGGCGGCGGGGCAGGCACGTCCGACGACGCCCACAGGGACTCGGCGGGATCCGGAGGCGAAGGGGCCGCGGGTTCGATAGCGGCCAGGGCCTCGCTCACCTCGTTCAGCGCCGTGGTGACCTTGGTCAGGCGACGGGTGCGCACCTTGACCCGGCGATGGCACAGCTCCCAGTCGTCCTCGATGGCCAGCAAGTGCTCGTCCCAGGCCTTCTTGTGGTCCTCGAGCTGCTGGCGATGCTCGCGCAGCACAGCCAGGTGCTGGTGGATCTGCTGCTGATTCAGCCGAGCCTGTCCCAGCACACGGCTGGCAGCGAGGAGCGGGAGCTTGTCACCCACACCCTCGAGCAGGGCCTTGGCCGCGGCGACGTGCTTGCGCTGCTGGGCTACCGCTTTGCCCACGGCGGGGAAACGACGGGCGAGGTGCCCGCCTTCCATGCGGAGCTGCTTGAGCCAACCGTACTTTTCATCGAGCTTGGGGCGCAGCCGGCGGCGGGCGAGCTGCACCTCGCGACGAAGCGCGGTGGCAGCGTCGATCTCGGCCTGCAGGCGCAAAGGGGCCTCGCGAACTTCGCGCAGTGCATCGCTCATCTCACGGCGCTGGGCGAACAGCTCATCCCGCTCGGCCTCGAGGGCATGGAGCGTCTCAGCCAGCGCTCGGGCCGCGGACCGAGCCTGCTCGAGCCGCTCGTCGGCGTCCACCTGGCCGAGGTCGGCCTGCTCGGCCCTGTCAGCCAGCTCAGGGACGTAGTCGGCGGCAGCCTGGGACAGCTCCGCCAGGAGCTGGTGGTGCTCCCGGGCATCGTCCAGCGAAGCTTTCACGGCCCCGCGCTGAGCCGGGTCGACCTGGCGCTTGCGCGCGTCCTCGAGGGTGCTCAGATCCTGCATCAGCCGCTCGCCGAGGGCCTCGATGCGCCCGGGGAGCTCATCGAAGAGTTCCTGACAGCCCAGGGTCACGGTCTGACGCTCCGCCAGCCGTTCCCGCTGCTGGCCGGCCAGCCCACGAAGCTCGGCCAGCGCTGTGCGAGCATCGCCAAGGGGCTCGAGCACGGCATCCAAGGCCTGCTGCGCCTCGACCACGGCCACCGCAGCGGCGAGACGCTCCTGCAGGTCCCCGCGCTGGGTCTCGGCGGCGGTGATGGCCTGCTGGATAAGCTCGGGTTGTGCCTGGGCACGCTGATCGCCGGCGACCTCGTGGGCCTGAGTGGCCTGCTCGATGCGGACACGCACGGCCTGGTTGACCCCACTGGCGACCTCGAGCGCTGCGGCAGCAGGCTGGGCAACAGAGAGCCGCTGCCGGTACCGCTCACCGGCGGACGTCAACGACTCGGTCAGGGACAGGCGGCGTTGGTCGAGGTCGGCTGCGCCCAGCTGTGCCTGTTCGATGCGAACCCGCAGGGCTTCGACGGCAGCGTCGCTATCGAGCAGGGCCTGGGCGTGCTCGGCGGACTGGGCCTGGCCGAGCTCCACCAGCACGCGCTGGGACCCCAGCTGATCCTGGGCCCGGCGGCGACGAGCGGCGACCTGGGCCGAGGCCTGACGGGCCTGCTCCAGCTGCAGGGACAGCGCAGCGCGGACCTGGGCGAGCTGATCGTCCAGGGCAGCGAACATGTCGATGCGCTGGGCCTGCAGCGCGGACAGCTCGGCGGTCAGCGCTTCGTGACGTGCACGGGGAGCCACGATGGCGGTGCGGGCCCGATCCAGATCGCGCTCAGCCTGGGCCAGGGCGGACGACGTGGCGGACCGACCCACTCCGGCTTGGGCCAGGGCCACCCGCTTGCCGTGTACGGCGTCTCGGGCCTGCTGGTGCTGCTCGGTGGCAACCCGCAGGGCCTCCGCGGCCTCGGCGCGTTCCTGGGCGTGGGCGTCACGGACGGCGTTGGCGGCATCCAAGCCCTGCTGGCGGTGTTCGGAGGCACTCTCGAGGGCACCCTGCTGGGCCTGGTAGCTACCGACCCGCAGCTCGGCCCGGGCCACGATCCGCTCTGCGTCGACCTGAACCCGGTCCAGCTCGTGGCGCTGGGCGGCCAGCTCGGCCGCGGCCTGGCGGGCACGCCGTAGTTCATCCCCCAGGGTGGCCCGGCGGAGCGCCAGGACATCGAGGGTGGCCCGCGCGGCCTGCTCGCGCTTACCCTCGCTGTGCTGCAGGGACTCCTGGGCCCCGGCGACCGCCTGGCGAGCCTGGTCGGCCCCGCTGCGGGCGGCCTCGAGGGTCGCCGCGGGGCCCTGTACCGCAGCCTTGGCCACCTGGACCTGTTCCTCGGCGGATGCCGCGGATGCCTGGGACTGGGTGAGACCGTCCCGGGCCTGGCTCAGGGCCTGCAACGCATCGGCACGCTGCGCTTCGAGCTCCTGACGACGGACGAGGCGGGCCTGCTGGCCCCCCCGAGCAGCCTCGATCCTGGCCTGGCAGCGCTCGGTGGCCGCGTCGTTGGCCTCGAGCTCACTGGCCACCACGGCGCGCTGGGACTGGGCGGCGCTGAGAACCTGGGCGCGGTCATCGAGACGCTGGCGCAGCTGAGCGCTGTGGGAGCCCGCGGCCAGGTGGGCTTTCCGCGCCTGGGCCAGGCGTTGTCGCTGCGCGGTGGCAGCGGCGCCTTGCGGGTCGTTTTTGGCGGCCAGGAGCTCGGCGAGCCGAGCCTCGAGCTGGCCGACGGCCTGCTGCAGCCCTTCCGGGTCAGCGCCCTCGGCCCGGGCCTCGAGGGCCTGATCGAGGGATGCCCGGGCACGGGCGACGGTGGCGCGGGCATTGTCGGCCCGCTGCTGGCTGGCCTGGACCGCCGCGCCGGGGGCGTCGTAGGTGGTCTGGGCCAAAACCAGGGCCGCACGAGCGGCCTCGAGGGCCTCGCCGGCGCCCTGGTTGCTTTGGCCTGCACCGGCCTGAGCCTGTGCGTGGCCCTGCCGAGCGGCATCCACGGCGGGGGTCGCGGCATCCAGCCGGGCCTGCACCGCCTCGAGCTTGGATCTGGACGCTGAGGCGGACTGCTGGGCCGAGCGGCCCTGAGTACGCCCACGCTCGAGCTGGGCATCGAGATCGCCCCGCGATGCACCGAACTTCGCCAAGGCGCCACGCTGGCCCCGGAGCTGCTCCTGCAGCGCGGCGATGGCCTTCGAGCGAGCGGGGTCAGGGCCGGTTTCTTCCTCTTCGTCGTCGAAGCTGAAGTCCCATTCCTCATCGTCTACGTCTTTGGACTCGGTCGCGGTGCGCACGAGCGGGGGCGAGGCCTGTACGGGCTCGGGTTCCTCGTCCTCGTCCTCGTCCTCGTCCTCGTCTTCATCGAAGCTGAAGTCCCAGTCAAGCGCCCCAGAACGTTCCTCGGCAGCCCCTGTCGTACTAGGCGCGAAGTAGCCCCCAGCATCAGCATCGCTTTCAGCCACAAGCTCTTCCGGCTCCCGCTCCGGCTCCAGCTCCAGCTCCGGCCCTGGCTCCGGGGCGGGCTCCCGCTCCAGCTCCAGCTCCAGCTCCAGCTCCGGCCCTGGCTCCGGGGCGGGCTCCGGATCCCGCTCCAGCTCCGGCTCCGGCTCCGGCTCGGGCCGACATGCTCCCACCTGAACTGGCCCGGGCTCCCGCGCCGGCTCCCGCTCCGGCTCCGGCTCGGGCCGACATGCTCCCACCTGAACTGGCGCGGGGGCCACTTCAACCGGCTCACCCCCCGCCTGCTCCGCTACGCGCACCCCCAAGACCAGGTAGGCGGGCATGGCCTGAACCTCGGCGGCCATAGCCTGAGTGCTCTGCTCTTCGAGCTCCGGTAGATGTCCGCGCACGAGCTCGGCGAGCTCTGCCACGGCGCTGACCGCAGGGCCCAGCAGGGCCTCGAGGCTGGGCCGGAGCGAAGCGACCACGTCGCGGGCGGCCTGGACCTCTTCGGGTTCGGCGTGGGCCGCGAGGGCCTCGGCCACGTCGTCGAGATGGTCGTCCAGCAGATCGTCCAGCAAGAAGTCGTCCAGGGGGTCGTCTTCCAGGGCGAAAGCCAAGGCCAGATCCACAGCAGCGATCCATGCCAGCAGCGCACGCCCCGCGGGCGCCGCGACCAGGGCCTGGGCCCGATGGGCGGCGGACCCGGAGTACTGTCGACAGGCCATCAAGCCCACGCAGAGCAGGCGATGGGCGGTGTCCCGCTGCTGGTCCTGCTCGAGGTCTTCGAGGCCTACGGCCCAGGCCTGGTGATCATCGAACAGGGTCAGCGCCATGCGGAAGCTGACCGCCACCGCCCGCAGCAGCTCACCACCGTCCATCAGCGCTGCCGCGGCAACCGCCGAGGGCTTGCCCGCCAACGCGCTCGCGGGGTCGGCCCCCAGGACCTCAGGCCGACACAGCTCGGCGTCGATGCCGCACTCGTCCGGCAGCGCCGACAGCACAGCAGCCACCAGGACCACCACCGGATGGTGGGAGTCGACGCCTGCCAGCCGCTGAGCGGGGGGGCTGCTCAAGGGATCAGCCGCCTTCGCCGCCGAGGGCTAAGAGCTCTGCCTCGAGCTTCTGGATGGTCTCGTTCAGGGACTGTTCTTCGGCGTCCATATCACCCAGCTTGGACTCGATCTCGGCGATCTCGAGCTGGGCGGACTTGAGCTCCTGGTCGTTCTGGTTGGCTTGCTCCTGCAGCGCCTTGCGCTGGTCACGGAGCTGAGCCATCTCGGCCTCGAGGGCCACGAGATCCGGCAGCTCGGCGGCTTGTTCGTCCAGAGCGCCCAGCTCGGCCTCGAGGCGTTCGACCTCGGCCTGGGCCTGGGCCACCTCGGCCTGGGACTGCTCGGCTTGGGCCTGGGCCTCGGAGAGCTCTTTGTCGCTGACCTCGAGCTCGGTGTTGGCGGCTTCGAGGGCTTGCTCGGCTTCGTTCACGGCGGCTTCGGCGGCCTCGAACAGCTGCTTGGCCTCGTCCAGCGCGGCGCGCTTGTCCTGGATCTCTTCTTCGAGCGCTGCCAGCTGGCTCCGAAGCTCCTGGGGATCAGCTTGGGTCATGGCACATCCTCGTGATCGGCCGGCCCCCACTCGAGGAATGCTCGGCGCTGACAGGCAGACTAGCAGGGGACAGGGGCCCGAGTCAACGCGGGCGCGAGGGCTCTGATGGCCCGCTGACATACGCACGCTGATCCCCCTGTTTGGCCGGAAGGTGGCGCTCGCCCGGCGCTCGCTGGTTCTGGCGGACGCCGAGGTGGCCAAACCGCAGCGGCGGCGCAACCGCAGCATCCGTGGCGCGCGGACAGGATGCTTGCGGGGCGGCCGGGGGCTGATACCGTGCGCTCACAGCCCACGACTCCGGAAAGTGCATGCTCCCCTGGATCCTCGCCGCGTCGATGTTCTCCACGGTCCACGCCGCCGACCCCTCGGCCCTGGACCGCGCCTGGTATCTGGCAGAGTCCAGCCGCCCCGAGCAAGCCCTGGCGGCCACAGCGCAGATCCTTCGGGAAGACCCGTCCGACACCGCCGCTCACAGGCTGTACGCCTGGCTGCAGGTCAAAGCGCTGCGGGACGCCCCGGGGGCCGAGGCCCTGTACCGGGCCTGGCTGGAGCAGGACCCCACCGCTGACGCCGCCCGCATCGTGCTGGCCAACCTGCTGCGCTGGCAGCACCGCCATCCTGGCGACTGGTGCGCCGAAGCCGAGAGCCTGTTGGTCCCCCCCCCCGCGGCCCTCGAGGACAGCTACTGGTCCCAGCGCGCCCTGTACGAGCTCCGCAAGGTCTGCCCCGGGGACCAGGACGCCCCCCGCCACGCCATCATGAAACTGGGCGAGGCTGTGCCCGAGGCCGCAGCCTACGGCCTGCGCCTGCAGCTGGACGAGCAGCCGGTGGACGACGCAGCGGTCCAAGCCCTGGCGGGGCTGTTCGAGGATCAGCCCTGGCGGCTGACCTACGCGGGCAACCCCTGGATGATGCGGGGTCCCCAGGTGGAGCAGGCCCGCGAGGCCGCCCTGGCTGCCGCGGACGCCGTCGTGGTCAGCGACGACCCCCTGCTCATCGAGTCTGCCCGGCGGCTGTACCGCTACGCCGGCGAACAGGAAAAGCTGCTGCAGGCCGAGGATCGTTTGCAGGCCCTGGACCCCGAGTACACCCCCAACCGCTTCGAGCAGCACGACGGCGCCCAGTGGGTGGCCCGACCCGCAGACAGCAACGACGAGCTCATGAGCCTGGTCCGTGCCGCGAGCCGGTCCAAGCGCACCCGGAAAGGTATCGCCGAAGTGCTGGTCTACGAGGACGATCTCCCTGCATCGGGCCCCACCCGGGCCGCCTACTACGCCCTGCTGACCCATCTTCGGGACGATGTGGGCCAGCCCGTGAAGGCTCTCGATGCCGCCCTCGAGGCCTGGCAGGCCGACCCGAGCGACCCCTACCAGGCCAACGACTTCGCCTACCGCGCGGCCACCGCCGGCCTCGAGCTCACCCTCGCCCTCGAGGCAGCCCAGGCCGCGGTGCGCTCCTTGCCAGCCTACGACCCCCGCGGATCCCACCCCGCTGCGAGCTACGACGACTGGCTGTCCCAGAATCGCGACCACGCCGCCGCCTTTGGCGACACCCACGGCTGGGTGCTGTACCGCCTCGGGCGCTATGAGCAGGCTGCCGCGGTGCTGCGCGAGGCCCTGCTGCTGGCCAAGGAGCCCAGCGCGGCCCACCACCTGCACCTGGGACTCTGCTACGACAAGCTGGAGGCCCCCCAGGCGGCCATGCGCCAGCTCGGTCGGGGCATGGCGCTGGCCGACGGCGACGAGCCGGAGCTCGAAGGCCAGGCCTACAAGCGCCTGGCCGCGCTGTTCGAAGGCCGGCGCTGGGCCCCTGGAGGCCTCGAAGCATGGATCGCCCTGCAGGCTCCGCCCGCGCTCTCTGCGGTCGAGCAGGCGGGACCCGGAGTGAGCCGTGTGGACATGGCCATGGGGGTGCAGCGCCAGGGCGAGCCCTTCCCCGACATACGCTTCCATCAGGGCGGCCAACAGCGGCAGCTCTCGGAGATCGAAGGCATCCGGGTGGTGGACCTGTGGGCGACCTGGTGCGGGCCGTGCCTGCGGGCCATGCCGGAGCTGGACAAGCTGGCTGAGGCCTACGCCGAGCGAGGTGTCACCTTCGTGGCTTTGAGCGTCGACGCCGCGAGCGACGACATGACCGCCCACCTGGGGGACAACCCGGTGGAGCACATGGTGGTAGGCTGGGCCGGTCGTCGCGCCCTGCGTGAGGCCCGGGTCACGGGCATCCCAAAGACCTTCGTGATCGACGGCGACGGTGTGATCCACGCCATGCACAGCGGCTGGGACATGAGCCGCGGCGGCGACAAAGCCTCACGCCAGCACATCGCCGAGTCCCTCGACACCCTGCTCGATGCGAGCGATGGGGCGGAGAGAGAATAGCAGCCGCTAGCGGGCCCGGGGAGGTCGGCCCAAGGGCGGGCCGGAGGGTGTCGCGCTGCGGGTGGTGGCCAACGTACCGCTCCAGCTCACCTCGAAGTCCGCCTCGGGGGTCTCGAGACTGGGTAGGCAGATCCCGTAGCTCAGTTGGGCGTAGTCGGGCTCGTTGGGGAACAGGTAGACAATCCCAAAGCAGGCGAGAGCCGACTGATGGCAGCTCTTGCGGGTCGACTGTTCGTCGCCCCCGAGCAGCGCATGGATCTCGAGCCAAGGACCGCCGGGACAGTCGGTACAGTCGACGGTGGCGAAGGGCATCAGCTCGTACGTGGCGCCGGCGAGAGTGATCTCCCCCTCGCTGCCCTCGAGCCACAGCTGTTCACCGCCAATGCTGATGCCCACGTCCAGGGGCGAGGGCCTGGCCACCAGCTCGGGCAGCTCGGGCCGCACGGTCGTGGGCTCTTCGGCCCAGTCCACCGTGCCGCCGGAAGTCTCCCAGTCCATGCTGTGATCGAAGCTTTCGGTGTAGGCGTAGGGCAACCCGCCGTCCTGCTCGTAGAGGTAGGTCACCGCCAGGTTCGATCCGTCCGCAGCCACCGTGAGCAGATCGAAGAGCACGTAGCCGGTCCCCTGCCAGTCGTGGTGTTGGTAGGCCAGCCCCCGATGGGCCACGCCGGACAGCTCGAGCTCAACGATGTTGGCTGCGACCTCGATGCCCCCCAGGCGATCGGTGCCGTAGCCGCTGGCGTCCACCGAAAACTCCGCCTCGAGGCTGGGCAGATCAGGTGGGGCCGTGTCACCCGGCGGGGCCGTGTCCAGCTTGGAGTCGGCGGCGGTGGGGCAGCCCATCAGCAGCGAGGCGGTCAGGGCGAGGGTCATACAGCGCATACCGCCACGATAGCCGCATGAGACCACTATTTGCACCCCTCGCGGTCACAGGAGACCGTCGCGTCGCCACCCAGCTCCGACGCCAGGCAGATCACGTGGCTGCTGCCCGTGAGGTTGGCGGCCACATCGCAGGGCTCGTTGCGGTCTTCGCCGATGCCAAAGTCCACGCCGTCGATCTGCAGCGTGCAGCCATCGCACAGCTCGAAGGCGCCAGTGCCGCCGAAGTTGCCCTTCACCCCTCCACCGCTGACGAGGGCGTGGCTCTCGAGGGTCACCAGGCCACGCCAGCCCGGAGCGTTGCCCTCGAGCACGACATCCTGGAGCTCGAGCCGCTGCCAGGCGTGGATGAGCGGGCCGTTGATGGCGTTTCCCGTGAACTGGCCGCCCTGGATATGCAGCTTGCCGAAGGCTTCGATGGCCATGAAGCCGATATCGTCGTTCATACAACTGTTGTCACTGACCACCGGGTCGATGAGTGTCAGGTCGCCATAGGTCTCGAGCAGGTAGCCGGGAGAGACGAGGTTGTCGGTGATGGCCAGGTCACGGATGACCCCGACGCCGCCGATCTTGAGGGGGACCTGGCCGAGGGGGCCGGAGCCCGCCAGCGACAGCCCACTGGCCTGGATGTCCTGAGCGTCGATGTCGGCGATAAAGGAGCTGCCGCCGCTGGCCGTCAGGCGCAGATCGTTCAGGATCAGGCTCCCCACCTGAATGTTCAGAGGTACACCATTGAAGGACAGACCCTCGAGCACAACGGTGCCCCTGGCACCGTAAACCAGCATGTAGAGCCGAGCCTGGTAGGCGTCGGACAGGCCATTGGGGCCCGAGAGCACAGTGCTGTCCGAGCCCGCGCCCACCAGACGCAGGCTGGGAGAAGAGCTCATGGAGTGGAACATGCCCCACTCGGCCACCCCCACCTGATGCTCACCCTCGCCAAGACAGAAGCCGTCCACGTCCTTGGCGTCGGCCAGGGCCTCCCCGAGGCTGGCGTAGGCCTGGCCCGTGGTCAGCCGTCGGATCTCGCCGCGACCGCAGGCGGCCTCGTAGATGCCGGTCTCGGGGTAATCCGGAGCGTCGGAGTCCCAGATCATCCAATAGCAACCCGCTAGGGGCAGGAGAATGAGCGGGGTGAGCTGGCTGCTCGAGGGACGCAGGAGGACCTCCACCCGCGCACGATAGCGCCCTGCGTCGCCTATCGACAACCCCCACCATCGCAGGTCACCGTCGAGCCAGCGCCAAGCTCCAGGCCGATGCACTGGGCATCGAGGTCGCCGGTGAACATCATAGCCACGTCACAGGGGATGTTGCGGTCCTCGCCAATCCCGAAGTCCACGCCCAGAAACTCCACTATGGAGGTCTCGCTGAGCGAGAACGCACCGCTGCGGGCCTGATTGCCCACGAAACCGCCCCCCCGGACCACCGCGCTCTTGTCGACGGTCACCGTGCCCTGCAACAATCCAAGGTTTTCGTGAACCCAAACGTCCTGAAGCTCCAGTAGCGCCCGGGCGTGGATCAATGGGCCATCGAAGCTGTTGCCACTCAGCTCGCCACCGATGATGCTCAAGTCCCCGTAGGCCTGGATGCCCTCGCTTCCCAGCTCATCGCCAAACGCCAGGTTTCCCGTGATGACAGGCTCGATGAGTTCGATGTCCAGGTAGGTCTGCAGCAGGGTGCCTGGCGCTACCTGGTTTCCGACGATCTCCAACCCGCGCACGGTGCCCACGCCGTACAGCAGTACAGGCAGCACCCCTGCCAGTTCCATGTCGCGCACGACGATGCCATCGCCTTCGATGTCCGGTGAGCTGACCGTAAACAGCTGAGCGCTGTCACCCTGAGAAATGAAGGAGAGATCCGTCACCTGGGCCCGGCCCGCCATGATGCATAGGGGCAGCCGTTCGAAGGACAGACCCTCGAGCTCTACGCTGCCATCGATGTCCAGAGTCAAGTTGGCCTGCCCATGCAGCACGGCGCTGATGGCACCCACCAGGACCGTCTCGCCCGCACCAGCACCCACCAGGCGTAGGCTGGAGCCAGCGCCCCAGCGGCCACCGGGTTCCCAGGTCAGTGGGCCCACATCGTGCTGTCCTGCGCCGAGACAGAATCCATCCTCCACCTCGGCCACCGCCAGCGCGTCGTCGAGGCTCGCAAAGCTCAGGCCACTGGACAGCCGCCGAATCTCACCCCTGCCGCATCGATACTCCAACCCGCCGGTGTCCGGCAGATCGTCGGCAACGGGGTCCCAGATCATCCAATAGCAGCCAGCGAAGGGCAGGCAGAGGACAAGGGCGAACGGGGCAACACGAGGTGGCAGGGAGACCTCCCGTCCACCGCGTACGCAGGAAAACAGGTGACGTCAACGACCGGGATGCGCTTCCGTCGAGCGAGACGAGAATTGGCGAGCTAGAGTCTTGGCCCGAGGTGCCCATGTCCGCGATGCTGTTCTCCCTGGCTCTGCTGTCCTCCCTCGCGCACGCCAACCCGGTCGTAGGTGGCTCGAACGCCACCGAAGGCCTGTGGGACGACTGCGCCGCCGTGTATTTTGGCAACGACGTGGGCTGCACGGGCACCCTGATCGCTCCCAACATCGTGCTCACAGCGTCCCACTGCATCGGCGGCATCACCAAGGTCAAGTTGGCCACCACCAACTACAACCAGGGCGGTGAGGAGATCCGGGTCGTCCAGCAGATCGGGCACCCTCAGCACTGGAGCAACTACGACGTGGGGGTGCTGGTGCTCGAGCACGACGCCCAGACCCCACCGCGCCCCATCGCCCAGGGCTGCATCCTGGATCAATACCTCCACGACGGCGCCGACGTGGCCATCGTGGGCTACGGCGCCATCGACAACTGGGGCCACCAGTACACCCAGTACATGCAAGAGGCCTACACCACTGTGGCCGACCACGACTGCTCCGACATCTCGTCGGGCTGCTACTCGGCCATCAGCCCTGGGGGCGAGCTCGGCGCTGGCGGCAGCGGCATCGACTCCTGCTACGGCGACTCGGGTGGGCCGCTCTATCTGATCACCGACCGGGGCAACTATCTTGTGGGGGTCACCTCCCGAGCCTACAGCTACGTCTCGGTACCCTGCCGTGACGGTGGCATCTACGTGCGCCCCGACGCTGTCATCGACTGGATCGAAGGCCAGACCGGCGTGCAGATCCCCATGACCACCTGCAACGAGCCCCCGGTGCCCACGGTCAAGCGCATCGAAGTCGAAGCCGGGCGCTCGGAGATGGTAGAGATCCAGCCCAACGACCCTGAACCGGACGACACTCACAGCTACCGTGTGCTCGAGCAACCCGAGCACGGCAAGCTGCAGGCCAACGACCGCGGCAAGCTCAAGATGACCGCCGACAAGGGCGACGACGCTGTGGGTCCCGACTGGGCCCTGGTCGAAGTCAGCGACGGCGTGAACACCGTGGAGCTCGAGATCGACATCGAGATTCTCGAGCGAAGCTGCAGCTGCACCGCCAGCCCCCGCCAGCAAAGCGGGGCGTGGTTCCTGGGCTTGCTGGCGTTGATTGGCGCAACACTGCGCCGCAGGCAGCGTTAAGCGCCTCCACGCCCACGGAGGACAAGTGACGCTCTTCCCCATCATCGTCGCACTCACGTCGCTCGCCAGCGGGACCGAGCCCGAGGCCGTGCTTCCTCCCCAGCCGCCGCTGCCAGCCGCTGGCGCCCCCCACGGCAAGCGCTCCGACAGGTCAGATGAGCCCAAGAAGCGCAAGGAGCGCAAGCCCGCCCAGGACCCCAGGCCAGGGGTCCGGATCGGCCCGCGCATCGGCGGCGGCGGCATGCAGGGCATCACCGTGAGCTGGGATCTCGGCGCCGGCACCCTCATTGATCTGGGGCTCTCCTACCGGCCCGCGGTACGAGATCTGGCGTGGAGCGGCACCATGATGGCCAGCGGCGGGGTCGGCTGGGAGCTGTGGGGAGACCGGGCCAAGCAGGGTGTGTTTACCACTGGCGGCAGCAGCATCCCCGGGCTGCCCTACTTCGAAAGCTACGTGGCGGGTGGCTACCACATGCGCCTCAGCAACCACAAGGGACGCTTCAACTGGCAGCTTCGAGCCGGGGGCGGCGTGATGCCCTATGGCGAGTGGAGCGGCAATCCCCAAGGGGTCCGCCCCATGGTCTACCTGTGCACGGACCTGCTCTGGCTGGTCAAGGAGGCGAAATGAACGCCCCGACCCCAGTGATTCTCACTGCGCTGCTGATCGGCTGCTCCCAACCCACCCTCAGCCCCACCCGCGCGCTGCTGGACGACCCCATGGTCACCGCCCTGCCCCCCGGGGTCACGCTGATAGGCGGCGTAGACATGACCGCACTGGACGACAGCTGGATCGCTGACGCCTTCACCGCCCGCACTGGGGTCGCTCCCAGCGCAGCGCCCTCCCTCGCCGGGGCCAAAGGCGCGTTCACGGATCGAATGGTGTTTGCCTGCGGTGAACACGGCTGCCTGGGTCTGGCAGAAGGTGACATGGGAGACATGGACTGGTGCGCGGTCGCCGACAGGCGCGGCGCGGATCTTCCCGACCACCGCCTGCGCTGCAGCGCCGACGACGAACCAGGTCTTGACGCAACCCTGCCGATGGGCGAGCCCGTGGCCCTGCGCCAGCTCTCACCCACCAAGCTGGTGATGGGCGACCGCGCCGCAGTGCGCAATGCCTACCCCCTGGCCAGCGGGCGCGGCGAAGCCAGCTTCGACCCGGCTGCTCTCGAAGGCCTGGTCCCCCAGGGCGCACTCTGGATGGCAGCCTACGAGCCCGGTCAGATGGCGCTGCAGGCGGCTCGACGCCTCGACCAGAACGGCTCGGCGCAGGCCGCTGCCATGGCCAGCCAGCTCCGTGACATGGTGGATTGCTGCTCGGAGCAGCTCGAAGACGTAGTCGCCGTGGCCTTGGCCGTGGACGACTTGGACGGCCTGCAGGCGGTGCTCAGGGTCACCTGCCGCGACGCCTGGACCGCCCGCGCCGTGGAGCGCGCCATGGACAGACGCCTGGATCGAGCCCTCGAAGAGGGCGCGCCCACCTGGCTTGGCGCGCTGTCCGCCATCGAGCTGGTGCGGGCGGGCGCAACGGTGGAGCTCCGGGGGCACGGCACACGGGAAGCCTTCGAGGCCTGGGTATCCACCACGGAGGCCTCGCCATGATCGGTTATCTGCGCCCGGTGGCCATGAGCCCGGTCCACCTCGAGCTGTACCGCAGCTACCTCTGCGGCCTCTGCCACACCGTAGGCGACCGCTACGGCCTGCGTTACCGCGCCCTGGTCAACGCCGACCTGGTCTTCTACGGCCTGCTGCTCGACCTCCTGAGCGACGGGCCCGCGCCCGCCTCGAAGCGCTCCTGCGTGCTGCTGCCCGGCTCAGCTGGACGCCCCAGCCGCGAAGCCACCGAACAGCTCCAGCTGGCAGCAGCCATGGGTGTCACCCTGGTGGGCGAGAAGCTCGAGGACGACGCCGCGGACGAAGGCGGTCCCCACCGTCACCTGGCCGCCTGGCTGACCCGCGACGGCCGCCGAGCCGCTGCCGACCACTTGATGCAGGCCGGCTTCCCCCTGAGTGAACTTCGGGCTTGGATGGACGTGCAGCGTCGCATGGAAGCCCGGGAGTCCCTGAGCCTCGAGCAGGCCGCGGCGCCCACCCGGGCCATCGCGGCCCTGGTGTTCGGCTTCGCCGGACGTCATCGCCCCGACGCCCGCCGCTGGCGCGCGGTGGGCAGAGAGGTGGGCAGCTTCCTGTTCTTCATGGACAACCTGCTGGACTTCCACAAGGACCTGGCCGCCCAAGGCTACAACGCCCTGGCCCGCGCCCACGGCCTCACGCGCTCGGGCACCATGCCCCAAGCCGTGCGCCACGAAGGCCTGGCGGGCGCCGAGGCCGCTGTAGCGCGGCTACGCGGCCTGCTGAGCGGGGTCCACCTGCCCCACGGCAGCTACCTCGCCCACACCCTGGTGGCGGGCTTCGAGGACAAGATCGCCCGCTTCCGCGCCTTGGATGCCAGCCGCCTGCCCAAGGCCACGCTGCGCAGCATCGTGCCGCGCCAGCCCGGCCGCACACCCCGCGAACAGCTGCGGCGTCTCACCCAGACCCGCTGGGACCAGGTGTGGGTCGCTGGGCGTGTGGTGCTTGCCAGCCTAGCCATGATGCTGCTGCCCAAGAAGCTATGGGCCGAGACCTGGTGGCCGGACCCACAACTCCAGCCTCCCCCGGGCCTGGGCCCAGACACCGGCGCGGCCATCCAGCAGCTCCCCCCCCTCGAAGACACGGGCCTGATCGAAGGCATCGATCTTCTGCGCACCAGCGGCGATCTCCTGCCCGCTTCCGACAGCGCCGGGGCCGAGGCCCTGTGCGCGTCGTTCGGCCTGTGCGACCCCGGCAACGAGTGCGGCATGTGGTGCGACCAGGAATGCTGCGGTCCCGCCTGTGACGGCGCCTGCGACGGCGCCTGCGACGGCGTGGACTGTGACTGCTGAGGTTCGAGCCAGGGCCTGGGCCCTGCTCCACACCGCCCGCAGCAACCCGCCCATGGCCCTGGCCCTGGCGGTGGGCTGCCCCCCTGGGGGCTACCAGCTGGCCAGTGCGGTCTACGCCTACTTTCGCTGGGCGGACGATGTGGTGGATGCTCCCGATCGGGACGCCTCGACCGTACAGAGCTTCATGGACCGCCAGGCGGCTATCATCCAAGGCTCCGCGACTCCGGAGCACCCCGCCGAGCGCGCCCTGCGCTGGTCCCTGACCCACCCGGGCATGGGCCCGCGCCTGCAGCCCGCGGTGGAGCGCATGGCCGAGGCGTTGTTCTACGATGCTCAACGGGACGCGGGCCCCATCCCGGCAGCAGACCTGCAGCAACAGGTGGAGCGCATCGGTGACGCGTTCGTCGGCGCCATCTGGGTCTGCTCGGGGGCTCGAGGTGTCCCCTCGGCGGCAGCGCTGCTTCTGGCCCGGGCGGCCACGGCCACACACATGCTTCGAGACCGCGCGGAGGACCAGGCGCTGGGCTACAGCAACCTGCCCAGGGAGCACTTCGGCGCTACCGCGCCACCGCAGGGCCCAGGCCTGCAGGCCTGGCTCGAAGAGCGCACCGCGGAGGTGGATGGCTGGTTCGCCCAGGGGCTCGATGGCGTGGCGAGCATCCAGCCCACCAGGACCCGCAGGCTCGTCCGGCTGCTGGGGGAGCGGTACCGCAAGACGCTGCATGGGCTGTCGAAGAGCGCTGGGGATCAACCCTCGTAGTCCGGTCGCGGATCGGGCATCCCCGGCGGCAGCTCCGCGCCAGGGAGCTCGTGCTCACAGCCGCAGCCGAAGCAGGGGCGGGTCGAGCGCTCGGGAAAACGTGCGCAGGGCAGCGCTTCCCCCGCGGCGTCGCGCCGCTGGCTGGGGCCGTGGGGGGCGAGCACGTGGGGGTTGTCCGAGTAGAAGGTCCAGTTGAACAGCAGACAGCCGCCGTCGTTCTCGGGGCCGGGACAGGTGCAGACGGTGTAGCGCTCATCCACCAGCGCCATGGAGGTGAACACCGCGCCACGGCTGAAGAACGCCAGCTCCACCCAGGCCTCGAGCAGCCGGGGATGTACCCGCCAGGTGCGCTGGTTGGCCTTCATGGTCTCGCGCCACTGCCCCACGTAGCGAGGATGGTCCAGCAGCAGCTCGAGGTAGGGCCAGCTCGCCTGCCAGAACGGGCCGGCGCCGTAGCCCGGGTCGCCCACCCGGCGCAGAGTGGCTTGACGGGCCAGGATGTCCAGAAGGGGCTGGGAGGTGATGGTGTCTTCGCCCCGCAGGGCCTCGTAGCGGTCCACCAGTCGGTCCATCCACGGTCGATGTTGGTCCTCGCAGCCCAGCAGGTAGACCTCAGCGCTGTCGGGCCGGTGCAGGTCGTGTACCCGCTCCGCCTGACGGCAGATGCACATGCCGATGTAGTGATCCGTGGCTTCACGGATGTCCTGGCGCACCTGCTCGAGGGGCACGACATGCCCGATGAGCAGCACCCCGCAGATCTCCTCGAAGATGCGATGCAGAGCGTCGATGGGCAGGGCCTCGGCCTGGCTGGCCATCAGGATGGCGCCTTCGTGGATGGGCTCGTAGGCGGACAGCTTGTTGCCCAGCACCGCCAGGGCCACCCGCTGGGTCATGCGCCGGGTGACCGAGTCCTTGATGCGAGGATCCACGCGGCCCCGCAGGCGCGTGTAGAGCGTGGCGGCCAGCCGGCGCGTGTCACGGGTCACCGCGACCAATCCTCGGGGCTGCGGTAGTGGGTGCTGAACAGGTCGCGCTCCACCACAAAGACCCTACCTGTGTGGGGCCCGTCGGGGCAAAAGCCGCTGTGGGGCTGGGTGACCAGCACGGGCTTGCCAGGCTCGAGGGGCAGCTCACGCACGACCTCGCCATCGTGGATCAGCAGGGTGACCCGACCGTCCAACAACAGGAACAGCTCAGGGCAGGTGTGCTGCTCGAGCTCCGGCAGTTCAGCGGCACAGGTGGCCGCGGGCGAGTAGACCCCCGCCCGCCAGTGCTCAGCGTCCCCCGCCACCACCTGCCAGAGCTTCGAGGGTTCGAGCTCGAGGGGCTGGCCGGGGGTGACCTCGGGGAAGGATGGATGCTTCACGTGTACCGTGCGCATGGAGACTCCGGGGTCACAGGGTGATGCGCCACTGGGTCCAGTCGTCCATGGGGCTGGCGCCGATCCGGCGGTAGAACCCGTGGGCCAGCTCGTTCCAGTCCAGCACCGAGAAGTCCACACGGCCGCAGCCCCGCTCCCGGCCCAGCGCCACCACCCGCTCGAGCAGGGCCCGAGCCACCCCACCACCCCGGGCGACGGGGCGCACGTAGATCTCCTCCATCCAGATGCCCGGCTTCCCCTTCCAGGTGGAGTAGGTGGGGAAGAACAGGGTGAACCCCAGCACCACGCCATCGGATTCCTCGGCCAGGATGCACTCGAAGGGCGGCCTATCCGACGCCATCTGTGCCTCGATGATGGCCGGCGTGGCCTGGACGGCATCGGGCTCGCGCTCGTAGGTGGCCAGCTCCACGATGAGCTGATGGATGGTGCCCGCGTCGGCGGGAGCGGCGGTTCGGAGGTGGATGGTCATGCCATCCCTTATCGCGAGCGCCAGCGCCGGCTATGAGGCGCCCATGCTCATTGCGCTACTCTTCGGCAGCCTGTCGCTGGCCTTCGGGGCCTGGGCGGTGAAGCTCGGCCTGCTGGGTCTGCCGCTGCTGTGGCCAGCGGGGGCCAGCGGCTGGGTGGGGCTGGCCTACGCCCTCAACAAGCCTGCCATGGTGGGCAAGCGGGCCGACGGCAGCCTACCGTGGCCCCTGGTGGTGGCGTGCTTGCCGGTGCTGCTGGGGCTGTGGGGTCGCTGGCACACCCTGCGCCTGCTGAATATCGAGGCGCCCTGGGTGCGGGTGGCGCCGGGGCTGTGGCTGGGCCGACGCCCCCTGGCCGGCGAGCTGCCCCCCGACGTGGAGTTGGTGGTGGACCTGACGGTGGAGTGGCATCGGGCCCCCGGGCTCGACGCCCTGCCCCACCGATGGCTGCGCTGCCTGGACGGTATGCCCTTCGACGATCTCGAAGCCCTGCGTGCGCTGGTGGACGAGCTGAGCGAGGACCCCCGCCCCATGTACGTGCACTGTGCCGCGGGCCACGGTCGCAGCGCCCTGGTGATGGCGGCGCTGATGGTGAGGCGGGGCCTGGCGGCCACCCCCCGCGACGCCGAGGCCACCCTGAAGACGCTGCGGCCCCGGGTGCACATCACCCGAGGCCAGTTCCGTCAGCTCGCGGCGGTGGCTACCGCTACGAAGGGTCCTCCACCCGGCCCATGAACAGGATGCTGTCGGTCAGCATGTCGCGGATGATGAACACGAAGGGGTGGTCCGCGGTGAACACGCTGGTGTCGGGCATGGCCGTGAGATCCGCGCCGAAGCCGGTGGCTGCCGCCGCCCGGGTGCCCTGTTCGAAGACGTCCACGTAGGCCTTGTGACGGGCCGCCTCGATGTACAGGCCGCCACCGGGGACCATGCCGCTGAGGTCGGCCATGTCTGGCTCGAACATGGACACGATTCCCAGGGCCCGCAGGGTGTCCTTCAGGGGCAGCTCGTAGTCCATAGTGAAGCTGGGCAAGGTCACCTCGACCTCGCCGTAGTTGATCTGCGCCAGCATGTCGGCCAGGGACTCGGCGGTCAGATCGGCATCGAGATCGTAGATGCCGTCATCGGTATCGGGCAGCAGCACCACCATGCTCAGCTCGTCACCCTCGTAAGGAAGCTCGGCGATCTTCAGACCGTCCACCTCCGCGTAGCCGTAGTCGGCGGTGTTGTGCATCAGGGGTGCCTGCACCGAGGCGCCCTCGAGGGTACGGAACTCGCCGTCCTGGGTGTTGTCCTCCTCGAACTGCTCGGCCCAGTCGCCCTCGAAGTACACGGCGTTGCACAGCACCACCATGGTGGCCGCGCTGATGTCGCCCTTCTCGAACAGCTCGGGGATGAAGCCGCGGGTCTGCTTGTCCACCCAGCCGTTGATGTGTTCGGTGGCCTTGTCGGGGTCGCCGCTGATGTCCATGCGCTGGACAGGGGCGTTGTAGGCCTCGGCCATCAGGTCCTCGAACGTAGGCACGAACTCGAGCTCATCCTGGCCCCACACGGCGTTGGCGCCATTGAGGGTGTAGGCGCGGTGGTGCTTGCCCACCAGGTCGTCGAAGAGCAGGCCCAGGTTGTCATGCCACAGGGCTTCGTCGGTCACGCCCATGGCCGCAGCCACCTCGGCCTCGCTGTCGCCCTCGGTACCGGCGAAGACCATGCTCAGGGCCGCGGTGATGCTGAAGGGGGAGAAGAACAGGTTGCCGGGCTCGAGGGCGGCCTGCTGGTACATGTCCACGGCGAAGCCGTTGTTGCCGTCCACCACCACGGCCATGTCGGCATCGACGGTGGTGATCATGCGGGGGTCGGCGCAGCCAATGGTCGTGGTGAGCAGCAGCAGGCTGGCGGTGAGGGCGACGGGACGGGTCATGGGGGCTCCACGGTGGGGATGGGTGCCCGCCCAATCTTCAAGAACCATGCCACCCCCTTCGAAGCTACGATATCGACCGAACCATGGTCTCACGACGCGGAAACCGCGATCCCCATGTCGGCGACGGCCCCTCATTGCCACCCAGCGACTAGCCACAACCCTCCACCCTCACCCTGGCCCACACCGGGTGGTGGTCCGAGACCACCACGCCAGGCTCGAGGGCCTGTTTCTGAACCTGGTAGTCCGTCGGGGTCAAGCAGCCGTCGGAACCATCCCGCAGGTAGATACGGTCCAGGCGCAGATCGGTGTCCGACCAGGTGCCCTCGCCGGTGTTGCCCAACTCGGCCGCCACATCGCGAAATCCCGCGGCCAGCAATGCCCCTGCGATGACGTCGTCGGGTTCGAAGCCGCGGTGAAGGTTGAAGTCCCCCAGCAGGATGGCAGGGCCGGGGCGGGCGTCCACAGCCTCGATGATCTCCGCCACCTGATCCGCCCGGGCCTCGGCGGCGCCCTCGAAAGCGTAGGCCTGCAGATGGGTGTCGTAGACCCACACCCGGGCGCCACCCTCGAGGGACAGTTCGGCGCCGATCACGCCCTTGCGCTTGAGCCGCTCCACACCCCGCCGGGTCCGGAAGTGGCGGGTGAAGTCCTGGCTGTAGAGCCGCACCTTGGGTCCGAACCAGAAGCCCAGGCCGGCGTCGCCGGTGGAGGTGGTCAGGTCGGGGCCAGGCTCGAGATCATCGATGGCGTTGTCGAAGACTTCTTGCCCCGCCAACACGTCGAAGTCCCCCAAGCCGAGGAAACGATTGACCAGCCCCCGACGATGGCGCCAGCGAGGCTTGGTGAGCAGCCCGGGCAGCCCCCAGATGTTGTAGGTGCCGACGCGGATCTCCACGGGCTCGACCGCGGGCAGCTGCGGCGACTCCGCCGAAGCCTTGGGGGCAAACAGCAGGGTGAGGCAGGCGAAGAGAATGGACGGGGTCATGGAGCGTCTCCGCAGAGGCGTCCGGTGCACCTGACAGGGTAGCGTGGCGCGTAGCCACTGGTGGAACAGCCGACGGTCCAACGGTCATCCTCGAATCTCAGAGGGCGTAGCTCACCCCCGCCGCCAGGCCGCGCTCACCCACCGGCGCGACGTCTACGAACAGGGACAGGGCTTCGCCGATGAAGAAGCTCGAGCCCACCGAGGCGCGGTAGTGGTGCACGTCGGTGGTCTGCATGGACTCACCGTCGAGGTCGAAGATCGCGGGGCCGCCAAACACCTGAAGGCTGAGGTAGGGGCTCCACACCCCGGCGATCTCCCAACCCACCGCGGTGCCCAGCCGAAGATCTGCGGCGATCAAGCTGCCGTCAGGAGAGCCATACAGGTTCGCATCATCCAGGCGGGACCAGCCCAAGGCCATAGCCAGGCTGCTCGAGACGAAGGGAACCCCGCCAGCGGCTGAACGCCACAGCTTGGCCCCCTGCACCGCGGCCTGGACGCCAGGCTGCGTCTCGATATCCGATCCCAATGAGCCACCCAGCGTCGTTCCGGCCGCCGCCCTCACACTCCAGCCCCGCGCCAGCAGCCGCGTACCCGACACGGTGACCGCGTGCTGTCGCAGGGGGGTTCTCTCGACACCGTCCAGGGTCATCAACTCGGTGTCGAAGCCCGACCAGGTGGCGCCGATCTGCCACGTCTTGGGCTCGGCGAGCGGCTCACCGGGCTGCTGACAACCCACCGGCCCGGTGGGGGCGCCGATAGCTCACGCGAACGCTGTAGCCGGGGTGAAGGCGAGGACACCCAGGGCGGCAAAGCCAGAGGCGGTGACAGCGGCGGCGAGCAGGGTGTGTTCCATGAGCCGAAGCTGCGCGCAGGAACGTGGGGGTCAATGGGCACGGCGGCGGCTTGTGGGCCCCGCCACGAAGCCGACGGCTGGTGATCGAGCCTACCGAGCAGGCCCTCCCAACTACCGGGTCGCGCAGCCCGCAGTACCCATGAATCCACAGTGACCCAGGAGCACCCATGATCCGCCTCGCCTCGTTCCTCTTCCTCGCCCTCACCCTGTTCGCCATCCACCCCTCCGAGGCCCTGGCCGACGAGCCCGCCAACGCCGCCGCCCAATCCACGGGCGTGACGATGACCATCGAAGGCGTCAACTACTGCATGGGCTGCACACTGAAGTCCGAAAAGGGCGCCGCCGCCCAGTGCAGCATCTACGGCCACCGTCACGGCCTGAAGGTCACCAAGGCCACCAAGGCCGACGGCACCGAGGTGGAGTCGATGGTGGGCAAGACCCTGCACTACCTGGACAACGACGCGTCCAAGGGCCTGGTGGGCGGCGAGCACCACGGCGAGACCGTCACCATCAATGCCACCGTGTTCCGCAAGGCCAACACCGTCCAGGTGAACGAGCTGGTCACGCCCTAAGTACGGAAGTTCCCAGAACACCTGCCTCGGGGGTTAGCGGAACATGATGCTTCCTCTCATCCCCTTGTTGCTGGCCTGTCACGCCCCGGAGCTGCAGGTCGAGTCCGTCACCGAGCTCGGCCCCATCGAGCAGAGCTCCATGATCCGCGGCCGCGACGGTGGCTACAGCGGGCGTGTGTTCGACCACAGCGTGTGGCTGTACGGTGACAGCATCCTGTCCATGGAGAACGAGGACGGCTCGAGCTGGTGCAACAACACCGCGTCGTGGACCCTCGACCTGGACGCATCGGACAACCTCGAGGGCTTCACCGACTGGGTGGGCGCCCGCCTGGTGCCGGTGGAGTTCCTGCCCCAGACCGAAGACGAGGCCGCTTTCAATACGGCACACAGCGGCGAGCACTGCCTCGAGGAACCCTGCGGCGCCCACTGGGCCCTGTGGCCCGGCGCCATCGTGGACGATCCCGAGCGCGACCGCGCCCTGGTCTTCTACAACCTGATCTACGGCGAAACGGGGGAGTGGAACTTCGAGAGCGTGGGCTCGGGCATCGCCACCTGGGACGGGCTGGACCAGCAACCCCAGCGGCCGGTGGTGGACCCCGACCACGACCAGCCCACCCTGCACTGGCACGATCCCCTCACCGCCTTCGGCACCGCCGCCCTGGTGCGGGACGACGAGCTGTACGCCTTCGCCTGCGAGGGGGGCTGGGACAAGCCCTGCCTGCTGGGCCGGGTGGCCCTGGCCGACGCCATGGACCCCGCGGCGTGGCGCTACTGGAACGGCGACGACTACGGCGCAGCGCTGGATGACGCCGCCGCGGTCTTCGACGCCCACACCATGCTCAGCGTTCACTACAACGCAGCCCTCGAGCGCTACCTGGCGGTCTACAACCGCCCCATGGACGACCGGGTCTACCTGCGCACCGCTTTGGATCTCGAGGGTCCCTGGTCCGACGACGAGGCCGTGTTCATGGCCAACCCCAGCTACAACGGCGACGCAGCCTACGGCGCCATGGCCCATCCCGAGCTGGACCGGGACGACGGCGCGTTCATCTACGTCAGCTACTTCCGCTCCCCCGCCGAGTGGGAAGGCGAGATCCAGCTGGTGGAGATCGAGCTCGAAGCTCCCTAAGGCGCCTGGAACACCAGCGGGTAGCTGAACACCACGACACCATCGCCCTCGGGCTCGGGGAAGCGCATGCGGAGGAAGCGTCCTGCGACGCAGTCCTCCATCTCGGCGTGCCCGATGGTGCTCGACTTGGTGACCGCAGAGTCCACCGAGCCATCGGGCTCAATGTTCACCACAACCACAATCTTGCCCTCGAGCTCCGGTGTCTTGCTGAGAGCGCGCACGTGGCAGTATCGAAGCTGCGCCATGTAGGTGCTCACCACCCCGTCGATCTGCTCGCGGCCGAGCCCGCCCAGAATCTTCGGGGCCCCCAGCACGAGGGACACCGCATGGCCCTTCACACCGAACTGGCCGCCACCCCGCCCACTGTCCGCGATCGTGCCCCGGCTGACCGGGCTCCCGAAGCCTCCGGAGCCGCCCCCCCCAGTGCCCGATCCTCGATACCCCAGGCCCCCGCTGCCCACAGTCGCACCCTCGGCGCTCTGGAGCACCCCGAAGTCGCCGGCGAGATCGGCGTCGAGCTCGTGGGCCCCAAAGACGCTGTCGAACTCACCGCCTTCCTGTAGAGCCTGCATCATGCCAGCATGCTCGGCGAGCAGGCTGTCCAGCGCCCACTGGGTCTGCTCCACCTGGGCCGCGCGCTGGGCGCCGGCGTCATCGCTGGCAGGCTCGACCGAGTCGGCGCAAGGTGCGGACACCCCGCCGGCCTCGACGGGAAGGCAGGGCAGCGGCTCGGCGGGATCCTCAGCGTAGGCGGCGAAGGCTAGAACGACCAGGAGGGCGGTGGGCATGGACATGGGCGGCTCGGGGCTGGGTCAGGCCGGAGAGGAACCCAAGGCTGCGCGGGGCGCGCCATGAGAGGATAGCCGAGTGGAGACACCAGCATCCAGGAGGGACCATTGAAGCTCACGCTCTCCTTGATACGCCTGACGCTCTGGGCCGCCGTGCTCGCGGTCCCCCTGCTCGGCGTCTGGATCGCTTCGTCCCTGGCCGCGTACTGGAACAGCGAGCCCTGGCTGACCCTGCTGGCGGGCGCCCTGTTGTTCCCGGTGCTGCCACTGGCCTGGGAGCTATTGGCAGGCTGGCGCAAGCGTCGCAAGGAAGCGCGCCGACGATCGAGCAGCAGCTTCCTGGACGACGTGGACGCCCGCCGACGCGGCGCCCTGTCCATGACCTTCCTCGACCGGATGTTCCTCCGGACCCTGGTGCTCAACGGCGCGTTTCTGGGCGTGCTGCTGGCCACCTGGCCCTCCGCCGCCTTCACCGCCCTGTCGGCCCGGGGCGACTGGATGCTGGACCGCACGGACGGCGCCTGGGCCCCCCACGCCCGCGCGGTCCTGTTCACCCTCGGCGACTCCATGTCCTGGCTCTACGAGGCCTCCAACCCCAACCCCTACGAAGCGCTGGGGGAGCAGACCGACATCATCCCGGAGCTGGGCAACGCAGGGGAGCTGGTGAGGGAGCCGGAGCCAGAGCCGGTCACCGACGACCCCAGCCTCGAGGGTTTGCGGTGCCTCGGGTACGTGGGCCGCATCGGGGACCCGCCCAACGGTCGCCTGTTCAGAGACATGTCCTATTGCGACGACGACGAACAGCTCGTGCCAACTCCAGAGCCAGAACCAGAACCAGAACCAGAACCAGAACCATGGCCGGAGCCTCAGAGCCAGCCGCCGCCACCGAGCTGGCCCATGGACTCCACCCCCCATCCCCTGATCTCCCAGATCCCCCCCGACGCCATGCAGAGCATCGAGGGCGTGGGCCGCTGGATCGCCGAGCACGAGCCCGATCCCTACCAGCGGGTCAAGGCCCTGCACGACTTCACCGCCATCCATGTGGACTACGACTACGACTCCCTGGTCCCCGGGCAGCGCAAGCCCCAGGGCGCTCAGGCCGTGTTCGACAGCGGCATCGGGGTCTGCGCGGGCTACGCCAACCTCATGGTGGCCCTGGGCCGGGCCTCGGGGGACGAGATCGTCTACCTGACCGGCGACACCCGGATGCAGGATGGCGCCATGGCCGGATCGTCCCACGCCTGGAACGCCGTGCGCATCGGAGCGAACTGGTACCTCATCGACACCACCTGGGACGCCGGTTTCCAGGGCGATGACGGCAGCTTCACCCAACGCTACCAGGCCGACTACCTGCTCACGCCCCCCACCGTGTTCCGGCAGGACCACCTGCCCAAGGAGCCCCGCTGGCAGCTCGTGGCCCCCCCCATGGACCGCGGAGACTTCACCCGCCAGCTGATGCTCCAGCCGGGCTTCTACGCCGACGGGCTCACCCTCACCTCGCCTACCCGCTCCCAGGTGTCTGTGGTGGACAAGCTCGAGATCATCATCAACAACCCCCGCGGGGTCTCCATCACGGCCAAGTGGGAGGACAGCAACGGCCACGAGCACCGCTGTCGGGTGGAAGAGCACATCGTCTGCCGCTTCCCCCAAAAGGATACCTACCGAATCACTCTGTTCACCGCGCCCCGCGGTGACATGACCCTCTGGTCCGTGGGCCAGCTCGAGGTCAACGCCGACCCCAACGGGCCCGGGGCCAGCTGACCGGGCTGCGCGGGCTCCCCGGCCAGGGTTGTCGCCCATGGGAACCGCGAGCTTTGCCTCAGCGTCCAAGCTCCTGGTCCGATGGGTACCTCATGAGGTCACCGATGTACACCAGAGTCGCCACGTTCCTGATCGCCACCACCCTGGCAACCACGGGCTGCGCACACAGACAATGGGCCCAGGCCCTCGAGGGCGAGCACAGGGTCGAGCTCCGCCCGGGCCAAGGCGCCGGCAATGTCGAACTCGGTATGGGCGTGGGCAAGGTCAAGCGGCGCCTGGGAGAGCCCGCCGTCATCGAGGACTTCTCGGGCGGCGAGCTGTACTGGACCTACCCGCAGCTGGGCCTAAGCGCGAAGTTCCAGGACCGCAAGCTGGACGCGCTGTACTGCTACAGTGGGGTCCACGGCGGCTTCGAGACGCGAGACTACCAGCCCTTCCCCGGCGCCACCAGCGAAGGAGTCAACGTCCACACCGCCCAGCGCCAAGTGCTCGAGACCTACGGCCGGCCCACCGTCTGGGAAGACGACGACCGCGCCCCCATCCCCGCCACCTGGCTGACCTACGACGACGGGCTGGGCTTCTGCTTCACCAGCAAAACCCAGCAGATGGTCTACATGTACGTGGACTAGTCGGCGGGATCAGCGCAGGTAGTACTCCATCACGTTGACCGCCTCGTAGGCGCCGGCACCGGAGGCGTTCTTGGCCGCTGCGCCCGAGCTGCACACGTCGGCGTCGATGTTGCCGAACTCGTCGCTGTCCGTGTCCAAGTAGTAGGCCATGGGATGGGGTTCGTCGGACCAGGAGCCGCCCTTGTAGGTGGGGCAGGTCAGGCAGCAGCCACCGTAGAACCAGGGCACGCCGTAGGACGGGTCCTGGGCGCAGGAGCTGTGGGGGCCGCTGTCGGTGGTGCTCAGCACGGTGGCGCTGATGATGGTCACCCCGGAGGACAGGCCCGTGATCTCCGCAGCGGTGGACGACACGGTGAAGGCTCCACCGGTGCCCATGTAGTACAGGGGATCGCAGTCCGAGGCGTCGACGCTGTCCTGGGCGACGTTCACAATGAGGTGGTCGAGCTGCACGTTCAGGTCGGTCCACAGCTCACCGGCCATACGGTAGGCCATGCCAGCGTCGGGGGCACCCAGGGTGCTGCCAAGCCACTCGGTCCAGCCGGTGTGCAGTTCGCTGCTGTCGGCCCAGTCCCAGACGGTGCGCTGCACCAGGGTCCAGCCGCCGCCGTCGGTGGTCATGTCGCACCAGACCTCCTGACCCGCGCCCGTGCCGTCGAGGTCCGCCGTGTACAGACCGTCCACCGCCGTGGCGTCGGCCACCAACAGCTCGGCGCAGTTGGCGCACATGGCAAGGACCACGCCGTCGCAGTCCAGGTCGGCCGCGGAGCACACGTCGATGGCTCCCGGGTTGACCGCGGCTTCGCCGTCGTTGCAGTCGGTGCTGTCGGTCACGAAGTTCGAGGGCGCGGCGCAGGCCCAGGTGCTGTCGCTGGCGTCGCCATAGCCGTCGCCGTCACCGTCGTAGTAGAAGTCCACCACGTCCAGCGCGCCGACATCCACCGTGCCGTCGCAGTCGTTGTCCACGCTGTCGCAATACTCATCAGCGATGGGGCTGATGGCGGCGTCGGTGTCGTCGCAGTCACCAGCGTCGGCGACGGTGCCCGAGGGGGCCTCGCAGGCCAGGGTCTGCGTTCCCAGGTCGCCATAGCCGTCGCCATCGGCATCGGTGTAGAAACTGGACTGGCCATCGATGTCGCCATCGTCGTCGTCGGTCAGGCCGTCGCAGTCGTTGTCCACACTGTCGCAGACCTCGTCAGCGAAGGGATTGACGCTGGAGTCCAGGTCGTCGCAGTCGCTGGCGTAGGCGTAGATCACCCAGCCGCTGGGCTGGGAGCAGGCGACGGCGCCGCCGGTAGCATCGCCGTAGCCGTCGCTGTCGGCGTCCGGATAGTACACGACAGCGTCGGTGACGTCGGGATCGTCGATGTCCGTCAGGCCGTCGCAGTCGTTGTCCACGCTATCGCACAGCTCGACGGCCACGGGGCTGACGGTGAAGTCGTCGTCAGCGCAGTCGTCGGTGGTCGCGGCGTAGCCGGCGGGTTGGTCGCAGGCCTGCATGGTGTCGCTGGTGCCCGCGGCGCCGTAGCCGTCGCCGTCGTCGTCCACGTACCAGGTGGCGGCATCCGTGGCGGCGTCGTCCACGTCGCCATTGCAGTCGTTGTCCAGGCTGTCGCACAGCTCGCTGGCGCCGGGATTGACCGCGATGTCGGCGTCGTCGCAGTCACCGGCCAGGGCCTCGTAGCCGCTGGACTGGCTGCAAGCGGTAACGATGGGAGCGATGTCGCTGCCGTACCCGTCGCCGTCGGCATCGGCGTACCAGGCGGTGGCGTCCACCGCGTCGTCGTTGTCGGTGACGCCGTCGCAGTCGTTGTCGTAGCCGTCACAGAACTCGGCGGCGTCGGGGTTGAGGGCAGCGTTGGTGTCGTCGCAGTCGCCGATGACCATGGCGTAGCCAGAGGGCAGCTCGCAGGCTTCGGTGGTGTTGGCCTCGTCGCCCCAGCCGTCGCTGTCCACATCGGCGTAGAAGGTGGTGGTCACGTCTTCGTCCACCGTGCCGTCGCAGTCGTTGTCCACTTCGTCGCAGAACTCTTCGGCGTCGGGCCTGATGCCGTTGTCCGCGTCATCGCAGTCACCCGGGGCCTCCACGAAGCCGCTGGGCAGCTCGCAGGCCTGGATGGTGTTGGCTTCGTCACCCCAGCCGTCGGCGTCGCTGTCGGCGTAGAAGGTGGTGGTCACGTCTTCGTCCACGGCGTCGTCGCAGTCGTTGTCCACCTCGTCGCAGACCTCTTCGGCGTCGGGGTACACGTCGTCGCGGCTGTCGTCGCAGTCGTCGGTGGTGGCGACCCAGCCGTCGCCGGGGCTGCAGGCTTCCTGGGACACCGTGGCATCACCCGCACCGTCACCGTCGGCGTCCTGGTACCAGATGCTGGCGCCGTCTTCGTCGACGTCGCCGTCGCAGTCGTTGTCGACGCCATCACAGGATTCGTCGGCACCCGGGTAGACGTCGTCGCGCTCGTCGTCGCAGTCCCCGCCTTGCTCCGCCCAGCCGTCGGGGGCTTCACAGAGCACCTCGGCGTCGGCGTCGGTGCCGAAGCCATCGCCGTCGGCGTCCGGGTAGTAGGTGGCGGTGAGACCTTCGTCGGTCACCCCGTCGCAGTTGTTGTCGATGCCATCGCAGAGCTCGTCCGCGCCGGGATTGATGGACGCATCGCGATCGTTGCAATCCACATCTTCGGCGTACCCGTCCTCGTCGACGTCGATCACATCGGGGGCGGTGTCCTCGGGCGGAGCGGTATCGTCCACATCGGGATCCTTGGGGCAACCGAGCAAGAGTAGCAGTGACAGAGTGAGGGCATTCCTCATTACGGCCTCCAGACCATCGCGGAGGTTATCACGACACAGGTCGGACGCAGGGCCTCGACTCGAAGCCTGTTTCACATCCGCCTGACATTTCTTTGGGAGCGCACCATGGCCGAACCGCAAATGCAGAGCGACTTCGCACACATCGAACTACCGGTGGTGGGCAAGCGGGTGCTCCGCATGGGCATCGCAGCGAACTACGGCATGAAGGTCGCCGATGCGTTCCATGCGGCCGACCGCGGCGCGAACCTCTGGCTGTGGACCCCTCGCTACAAGGCCGCCACACCGGTCATCCGCGCGGTCGCGGCGCGACAGCGCGATGAGCACGCCGTGGTGATGCTGGGCACCGCCTACACGGGCGGCATGGTCCGGCGCGGGGTGGAGAAGGCCCTGCGTGAGCTACGGATCGACCAGCTGGACTACTACCTCCTCGGCTGGCTGGGCAAGGGCTCGGCCTTCACCCAAGGCGTCCAGGACGAGCTGGTGAAGCTCAGGACCGAGGGCAAGGTCAAGGCCATCGGAACCAGCATCCACGATCGGCCCCGAGCGGGGCGTCTGGCCACAGACTCCATCCTCGATGCCTTCATGATCCGCTACAACGCCAAGCACCCCGGCGCCGAGCAGGACATCTTCCCTCACCTGGCCGCCCGGGGACCCACCGTGTTCGCCTACACCGCCACCTCGTGGCGTCAGCTGCTCAAGCCGGTGTCGGGCATCGAAATGCCACCGTTCCCAGGGGAAGCCGGCGCCGCCGTGCCGCCGCTGACCGCGGGGCTCTGCTACCGCTTCTGCCTCACCAGCCCCCACGTGCACGTGGTCTTCACCGGGCCCGCTGACCGCGCCCAGCTCGACGCCAACCTCGACGCCCTGGACCAGGGCCCCTTGAACGACGAGCAGGACGCCTGGGTGCGCGAGTACGGCCGCCAGGTCAAGGCGCGCAAGAAGATCCCGTACCTGTAGACGCCCTCAGCTTCCCCAAGCCACCAGCTCATCCGCCAGGCGGATGATGCGCTCGCGCTCGGGGAGCGGCGCCAGCCATGCGGAGGGCAACGAATCAGCGCCACCCGCAGCGCCCAAGAGCATGCCGCACAGGCAGGCCACCGAGTCGGAGTCACCGTGGATGCGCGCCGCCTTGTCCACCGCCGTGGCGTAGTCCGGGCCCCAGTACAGGGCCGACGCCACCGCCAGCCCCAGGGCGCTGGCCGAGCGCCAGCCACCGTCACCGGTGGGGATGGAGGGTTCGTCGAGCCAGCGCCGGCCGGGACGGGCCGTGAAATCGATGGCGGCCAGCAGCGCTTCGGCCACCACGCCACCCCGAGCCCAGGTGCCCCGCAGCTGGGTGATGGCCCGCTGCACCAGCTCCACGTGGAAGCGCCCCTGCTCCAGGGTCCAGCGCAGCAGGTGACAGGCTGCCACCGCGGCCTCAACAGCGTTGGGGTGACCGTGGGTGAGCATGGCCTGGACCTGGGCAGCCCGGGTGAGCTCGGCACCCTCGAGGGCCAACGCCAGGGGCACGATGCGCATCACCGCGCCACAGCCATCGGTGCCAGGGTCGCCGCTGCTGCGCCAGTCCCGGCTGGCCTCGAACTTGCGCACCCCCCGCAGACAGGCATTGCCTGGCGCGGTGCTCGGCATCATGGGATCGTGCAGCCAGCGCAGCCAGTGCTCCCCTACGGCCGGTCCGAAGACCCGCTCGTCGAAGGGCCCCGGCGGCAGCGAGAGCACCGCCTCGGCCAGGTACAGCGACATGTGAGTGTCGTCGGTCCAGCGGAACACACCGGGCTCGAGGCTGACGGGAGTGGCACGCACCGCTTCGCCCTGGAGGAACTCGAGGGGTTGGCCCCAGGCGTCCCCGAGGGCCAAGCCCAGGAAGGCGCCACGGGCGCGGTCGAGGGGGATGGACATCACGGACTCCTGAGGATGGGAAACCTTGATAGGGACTAGTCACCCTACCCTCTTGGAGATCCCATGGACGAGTCCACGCTGTACGAACTGGTCACCGAAGCCATGCGCGACGTGTTGAACGAGGAACGAGGCAAGGGCGACGTCGCCATCGCCCGCGGCATGACCGACGGCCGCATCCTGTTCGAGGACGACAGCGGCCGCGAGGTGCGGGCGGTGTCCACCTTGTCGTTCTTCAAGAAGATCACCTCGGTGCGCGACAAGCTGCGGGTCCTCGAGCAAAAGATCAACAGCAACAAGAGCCTGTCCCAGGCTGACAAGACCGAGATGCAGGTGCAGGTCACCCGCGCCTATGGTTCGTTGACCACCTTCAACTTCTACTTCCGCGACGACGAAGACAAGTTCAGGGGTTCGGGAAGCTGAGGGCTCTGTGGGTGCTACCATGACCCCATGCGCCGCACCCTCCCCATCGTCCTCGCCCTCTCCTGCTTCGCCTGCAAGCCGCCGCCCGACGCACCCGAGGATCTCGACGATCTGTGTGGCTACCTCTACAGCCACCACGACGACGAAGATCTCGACGCCATGGAAGCAGGCCTGTCCAACCTGGCGGCATGGCTGGACCTGCACTGGGAAGAAGCCAGCGAAGGCTACGTGGTCACCGAGCTGACCCAAGAGACGGTGGACAGCCTGGACGGCACGCAGCGCTCGGTGCAGGGCATCCTGGGCCTCGCCATGGCCCACCGCTCGAGCCATGACGTCCTGGCATCCGCCACCGCCATCGCTGGCACCGCCCAAGACGTGGTCTTCCCCGAGCTGTACGACAGCTACGAGCGCGAGTACATCGGCGATCCCGAGTGCTTCCTGGACCAGGACTGCCCCCGCCTCGAGGCCCTCGAAGAGATGGTCACCAGCTACGCGCTGGGGGTCACCAGCACCTCGAACGCCCACAGCCAGTACCTGTGGGGCGAGCCGGACCCGGGCAGCGCCATGGTGATGCGCAACTGGTTCGTGGCTCCGCCCGAGGTGAACTTCGACTGGATCAGCATCCAGGAGCAGTACTACCTCAACCTGTTCCTGCCCCGGGACAACGGCAGCTATCGCCTCCAGGCCATGTGGCTGGTCTTCGAGCAGGACAACGTTCCCGAGGACATGGCCCTGTCCATGGCGACCAGCGACATGACCGACAACTTCGAGCAGTTCGACGCCTACCTGGATGGGGGGCGCTGATCCCTACTGATCCGTCCACAGCATGCCGACGCGCTGACCGTCGCAGCAGGCCAGGCAGATGCACAGCCCACCCTTGGTGAAAGGCGTCCAGCTCGAGGCGTCGTCTTCGTTCCACAACTTCACGTTGGTGTAGAAGCGGGCGACCCTGGCGTCGAAGTTGCCCAAGAAGCGCTCGAGGATCTGATCGGGGGGCAGGGTGTGACGCACCCGATGGCCACCCATCAGGTCCTCACCCAGCACGTCGTCCATCAGCAGCCGGGCGCGCTCCAGATCGATGAGCTGCCAGTCATTGCCCAGGGGAAACAGCGCGAGCCGGTCCATCAGGGCGTCGAGGCGCTCGACGTCTTCGGCCTCCTGATCCTCCGTGACGTCCTCGAACTCGACATAGAAGTCGCTGTGCAGCTGGGTTTTCAGATCGTTGCTCATGGTGGAAATCTCCTGACGAATGCCTAACGTCGCCCCCGCGAAGGCCCAAGGGTGCGCACGGCCTCGAGCTCGGGCATGGGCTATGCCCCGAAGTGATCCCGCTGCACCAGATCCTCGTAGATGACGATCATCGCGCCCACGTAGGCGATGGTGCCCAGGAACGGCCCCACCAAGGGTACGTAGGACAGCACCATGATCAGGGCGAAGAAGATGAACATCAGCACCAGCAGCTCGAGGAAGCGCGGCTTGGCCAGCTCCCACGAAGCCTTCAACGCGTCCACCGCGCCCAGGTCACGATCCACCATGGCGGGGATGGCGAACATGAACGCCACCGACACCAGGATGGCCGGGAAATAGCAGAGCATGGCGGCGCCAATGCTGACCACACTGGAGATGAGCACGTAGACCGCGACCTTGCCGATGTTGCGGAAGCCCCACCACATGTCCGAGGGATCGGGGGCCTCACCCCGGTGGGCCCGCAGCACCACGGCCACGTGGCCGAAGTAGATGGGGGTCAGCGCCATGGCCATGATGATGAGGGCCAGGGTGGCCAGGCCGAAGAACAGGATCATGGCCAGCATTGACAACAGGCCGCTCTGCACGATGGCGCCCACGATGCTGACGACGATGCCGCCGGCCATGAACAGCATGGTGGCCAGCAGGCCGACCGCCATGGCGCCCGCGTAGAGCAGCACCATGGGCAGCAGGTGGGCCTGCCAGTGCTTGACGACGTGGTCTTTGGTGGCGTTGAGCCAGGGTCCGAGGTTCTGCATGGACTACTCCCTCATCTGGCAATCGTATACCACCGCCCCCGCGATGACCGCGGTCACCGGCACCAGCACCGGGCCGACGATGGGGAAAAAGCCGACGAACATGCCCACGCCCAGCAGCCCGAGCACCAGCACCAGCAGCTCGCCGTAGACCCGGCCGCTCATGGCCCAGGCCCGGCCCAGGGACCCGAAGAGGCCCAAGTCGCCGTCCACCAGTGACGGCCCCAGCACCAGCAGCCAGCCCCCAAGGAAGATGAGGGGCAGGTACATCAGGCTGGCGGACGCGAAGACGACGATGGCCAGAAACAGGATGAGCCCCACCGAGCGGAAGGGGTGCCGGAAGCCCCACAGCAGCTCGCGCCAGCTGGTTTCGTGGCCTTGCTGCAGGCGCAGGGTGAGCCGCAGGTAGCCGAGGGTGAAGACGGCCCCGGCCAAGTGGTAGAGCATCATGGTCAGGCTGCCCAGGGCCGAGACGCCGAAGAAGCAGATCATCGCGGCGATCTCGAGCTCCATGGCCAGCAGCAGCAGGGTGCCACCGAAGATCACCGCGTAGATGGCCAGCAGGCTCCAGCCGAACAGCACCATCATCACCAGCAGCAGCCCCAGAGGCATCAAGTGGCGCACCCAGTGCTGGGACAGGTGCGCACCCAGAGCGCTCATCCAACGGCTGAGGTGGGGCATGGGACCTACCTGGACTTCTTGCCCCAGGAATCCCGCAGGGCGATGGTGCGGTTGAGCACCAGGGCGCCGGGCTGGCTGTCCACGCTGTCGAAGCAGAAGTAGCCCACGCGCTCGAGCTGCCAGCGGCTCTCTGGGGCGGCGGAAGCCAGGCTGGGCTCGAGCCAGCAGTCCTCGAGCACCGTCAGGGAGTCGGGGTTGAGGTTGTCCAGCCAGTCCTGGCCTTCCTCGACATCCCGGGGAGCGGGCACGGAGAACAGGCGATCGTACAGGCGCACCTGGGCGGGGATGCCGTGACGGGCACTGACCCAGTGGATGGTACCGCGAACCTTGCGCCCGTCGGGGGTGTTGCCGCCCCGGGACTCCGGGTCCCAGGTGCAGCGAAGCTCCACCACATCGCCCTGCTCGTTCTTCACGATCTCGTCCAGCGTGACGTAGCAGGCGTAGCGCAGGCGCACTTCCTTGCCGGGGGCGAGCCGACGCCACTTGCGGAAGCTCTCCTCGCGGAAGTCGGCGCGGTCGATCCACAGCTCACGGCAGAAGGGCACCGGGCGGCTGCCGGCGCTGGGGTCGTCGGGCATGTAGGGCGCGTCGAAGATTTCTTCGGCGGCTTCGGGGTAGTTGGTGATCACCAGCTTGACCGGGTCCAGCACACCCATGACCCGCTTGGAGTGGGCGTTGAGGTCATCGCGCAGTGCATGCTCGAGCAGGGAGACGTCCACCACCCCGTCGCGCTTGGACACGCCCACGCGGTCGCAGAAGTTGCGGACGGTGGCGGGGGAGTAGCCACGGCGGCGCAGGCCGCCCACGGTGGGCATGCGGGGGTCGTCCCAGCCGCCGACGTGGCCCTTCTGGACCAGATGCAGCAGCCAGCGCTTGGACAGCACGGTGTAGCTGATGTTCAGGCGGCCGTACTCGTACTGGTGGGGGGGCTCGGCGATCTCGAGGGCAGCCACGAACCAGTCGTACAGCGGGCGGTGCACATCGAACTCGAGGGAGCAGGTGCTGTGGGTCACGCCTTCGATGGCGTCGGACTCGCCGTGGGCCCAGTCGTACATGGGGTAGATGGGCCAGTCCGTGCCGGTGCGGTGATGGGGCTCGTGCAGGATGCGGTAGATGACCGGGTCCCGCAGCAGGGGGTTGGGGCTGGCCAGATCGATCTTGGCCCGCAGCACCCGGATGCCATCGGGGAACTCACCGGCGCGCATGCGGGCGAAGAGATCGAGGTTCTCGGCTACGGAGCGCTCCCGGTAGGGGCTGGCCTGATCCGGGGTGTCCGAGCCTGAGCGAAGCGCCCGCATCTGGTCGAGGGTCAGGTCGTCGACGTAGGCCAGGCCCTTGTCGATGAGCGTCACGGCCCACTGGTACAGCTGCTCGAAGTAGTCGGAAGTAAAGAAGAGGTTCTCTCCCCAGTCGAAGCCCAGCCACTGTATGTCGCCCTTGATGGCGTCGACGTACTCGGTGTCTTCGGTGGCCGGGTTGGTGTCATCGAAGCGCAGGTTGCACTGCCCGCCGTACTTGGCCGCCATGCCGAAGGCCAGGTTGATGCCCATGGCGTGGCCGATGTGCAGGTAGCCGTTGGGCTCGGGCGGGAAACGCGTGACCACACGGCCGCCGTGCTTGCCCGCAGCCACGTCGGCCGCGATGATCTCGTCGATGAAGTTGCGGGAGTGGGACTCGTCGGGGGTGCTCATGGCGGGTGTCCTGGGGCGAGCGGTGCGAGAGACGGCAGGGCTAGCGCGGGGGCCAAGGCCCGGCAAGCTCCCGTCTTCACCCCACCCCGGGGCGGCTACCAGGACGCGACGAGGCGCAGGCCATGGTGCTGTCCGTCGGACCAAGGCTGGAGGCCCGCGGACCACATGGACGGGTCGCCCCGCAGGACCCTGCGGTTCTCCATATGCTGCATGACCAGCCCGCCGATGATCATCCCGGTTCCGGCCACGGCCAGGATCTGCCGGCCGACGCCCAGGACCGCCACGCCAGCCCCCGCCGCCGCGACGGTCAGGAACACGGGGGTTGTCTGGAGCCCCGCCTGCCTCATGGCGCGGTTCTGTTTCGCCAGCCCGATGGGCAGCGCCGACACCCCGTAGACGGTGAAGATGCCACCGACGATGGACATGGGAATCCCGACGGAAGCGGTGACGGGGCTGAAGGCCATGATCGTCCCGACGACCAGCAGCGGCGGCCCAGCCACCATCCCGCTCACGCCCGTTCGGGCCAGCACCCGGCCCGTACGCCAACGCCGGGAGGTCTTCACCGACTGCTGGTAGAGCGCCAGCGCCGCGGGATCCAGTGGGGCCGGCTGGAAGGAATCAGGGGGCACCGGATCGGCGGCCGCCTCGACGGCGGGAGGCTCCAGGCTCGTGGGCTCGGGAGTCGCGATGGGCGCGGAGACTGCGGCTTCCGGAGCCACCAGGCTGGTGGTCTCGGGAGACTCACTGGACACCGAGAGCTCTGTGGTGGAGGCCTCGACGGCGGGAGGCTCGAGCGGAAAGGGAACATCCTCGCCGGACACCGAGAGCTCTGTGGGCGCTGGCTGGGAGGCTTCGGCGGCAGAGTCCTCTGCCTCCGAGGCCTCGGGCTCCGCCCACCCCATCGACGACACAATCATCGCCAACACCAACAGCGTCATTCCCAGCAAGCCTCCGTCTCGAACGGTCCCAAGCTACCACACATGCGGTGCCGAGTCCCAGCGGAATAGGCTCCGCCCCTTCCCACCCAGGAGACTCCCCATGAGCGTCACTCTCTACGGCATCCCCAACTGTGGCACCGTCAAGAAGGCCCGCAAGTGGCTCGATCAGAAGGGCATCGCATACACCTGGGTGGACTTCCGCGCCACCGTCCCCGAGCCCGAGCGCGTAGCCGGCTGGATGGCCACGTTCGGCTCCAAGCCCATGCGCAATACCAGCGGCGGCGCCTACCGCGCCCAGCCTCCGGAGAAGAAAGGCTGGGGCGACGCCGAGTGGCTGCCCCTGATGCAGGCCGACCCCATGTTGTTGAAGCGGCCGGTGGTGGAGATCGACGGTAAGCCGGCGACAGTGGGCTTCAAAGAGCCGGTGTACGCGGAGCTGTTCGGGAAGTAGCCACCCAGGCCCCAGCGCCTACAACGCATCCCCCACAAAGGGGATCTCCCTGCGCCTCGAGTACAGGACGAAGCTGGCGCTCAGCAGCACCATCATGAGCATCCCGACGAGCATCCCGCCGTCGTCGTTGACCACCAGGCCCAGGTGCGTGACATGGGCGATGATGGCGCCACACATCACGCCCACCACCAGCACGGCGCCGCTGGCGGCGAAGGGGGAGAGCAACAACAGCGCGGCCACCAGCTCGATACTGCCGATGAGGTAGCGGCCGGTGGGCTCCATGTCCAAGACGGCGAAGATGGCCACGCTGCCGGGATCACCAATGAACTTCATGGTGGCGGCCACCATCAGCAGCAAGGCGGCGAACACCTGGGCGACACGGGTGAGGATGGGGCGACTCATGCCTGCTCCTCGCCGACCATGACAGGCCCGCCGTCCACCGACCGCTCCACCTGCATGGGAAGGTAGACATTTTCCTCATCCAACTGTCCAGCTGAGGACTTGCCCATGGCCGCCAGCAGCTCGATGTGGTCGTGGTGCAGGGCCTCGATGTAGTTCGCGACACGCTTGGCCTTGTCGTCGATGTCCAGCCCATGCTGCAGGTGTTTCTCGTGGGTGGTGATGCCGGCGGGGCAGGTGTTTCGGTTGCACTGTAGGGCCTGGATGCAACCCAGGGCCAGCAGGAACCCCCGGGCCGTGTAGGCCACATCGGCCCCGAGGGAGAGGGCCTGCATCTGCTTGCCCGGAGAGATGAGCTTACCGGACGCGAAGAGCACCAGCCGGTGGCGCACCCCCTCCTGCTGCAGGATGCGATGCACGATGGGCAGGGCCTCGAACAACGGCAGCCCCAGGTCATCCATGAAGCTCTTGGGCGCAGCACCGGTGCCTCCTTCGCCTCCATCCACGGTGATGAAGTCGGGCACGATGTCCTGCCGCTTCATCTCCCGCACCAGCGCCAACAGCTCCACAGGCCGCCCCAGGCAGAACTTGATGCCCGTAGGCAAGCCGCTGACATCCTGGATCCGACCGATGAAGCGCACCGTGGACGCCGCGTCGACACACTCCACATGGTGGGCAGGCGAGATCACATCCTGACCCATCGGTACACCTCGGAGCTCCGCGATCTCGGCGGTGATCTTCTCCTTGGGCAGCAGCCCACCCTTGCCCGGCTTGGCGCCCTGGGAAAGCTTGATCTCGATCATCTTGATGGGTTCCAGTGCCGCGAGGGCGCGGAGCTTGTCCTCGTCCAACCGGCCGTCGGCGCCTCGGACACCGAACTTGGCGGTGCCCAGCTGGAAGGTGAGATCGCAGCCTTCCATCAGGTGGTACTCAGGATACCCGCCTTCGCCGGTGTTCATCGTGGCCCCCGCCAGCTTGGTGCCCCGGGCCAAGGACCGCACGGCGTTCTCACCCAGCGCACCGTAGCTCATGGCGCTGATCATCACCGGGCGGGTAATGTGATGGGTGGTGGCCAGCCCGCGGGCGGCACCCACCGCCACGTCGAAGGGCTCGAGCTGCTCCTTGTCCACCGGGTACAGCGAATGCCGCAGCTTGATCTCGCTGCGGTCGAACTCGAGCAGCGAGCCGAAGGCCGACGACGAGTCGATCCCCTTGGCCTTACGGTACACCTCGCTGCGCTCCACACGGCTGAAGTTGACGAGCAGGGCGTGGGACTTCTGTACGTAGCGCCAGTGAAGGTTCAGCAGCGTGGCCAGGAAGAAGGTCACGGTGAGGAAGTGAAAGTAGAACGGGCACCGATCAGAATGAGCCCAGTTCGCCGACAGTTCGACAAGCCGAGATGGCTCATCATCGGGGCTGCGGATGCAGCCTCGCGCCGCTCATCAAGCGGCGAAGATGGGGGGAGAGGCGGTGTCCGCCTCGGATAGGGGGGGAAGAATCTGTCTTCCCCCCAAAGAAAGCGGTGCCGTCATTTCCGCCGACACTGTCGGTGGAAATGACGGTGCCGTAGAACGAGACGAAGTGGCCGGCCAAGCCCGCCGCCACCAACAGCACCACGATGCCAATGTTGGCGGTGTGCGAGATCTTGTCCAGGTTCACGGACAGTGTTGTCGTCATCATAGTGACAGCCCTCTCCTGTGGTGACCCACAGACGGAGGCGGTACACCAGCGTGACGAGTAGAAGTGCCCATGGGGCGGAAGGGGCGGAAGGAGCGCAAACGCGTAATCCAGCCTACGGGCTGGCGTCCCCCGTGTAGGCCGTCGTGCCGTACCACCCCGGTCGGCCGCGCGGTGTTCGACCAATTGCGCAAGGCCTTGCGCAATTGACCTGACCGCGCGTGCAGGCCGAACGGGCGGCTCCAGCCCTTCCAGAGTCGAGCGGCGATAGGATACGAGCACATTCCAGAACACCGCCGCCGAGCCCGCCGACCGCCCCCATGCAGTTCGCCTCCGACCAGACCCCCGACAAACTCCGCGGTGGCTACTACACGCCCCCCGCGCTGGCAGACTTCCTGCTGCACTGGGGCCTGGGTTGCCAACCCGAGCGGATGCTCGAGCCCAGCTGCGGCGATGGGGCTTTCCTCGCGGCCCTGGCCCGGCGAGCGCCAGGCGATGGCCCCCACGTGCAAGCTGTGGAGCTACTCCCAGCCGAAGCCGACAAAGCCCGCAGGGCACTCGAACGATACCGGGCCACCGGCGGCGATGGCGCGGTGCTGCAGGCGGACTACCTGCGTCACGCCATGGGCGACGACACCCGCTACGACCTGGTGCTCGGGAACCCGCCCTACGTCCGCTACCAATTCCTGGGCGCCACCCAGATCGCCACCGCCCAGGCCCTGCTGGCCCGCTGGGGACTCCCCCTGCCCCGCCACGCCAGCTCCTGGGCCCCCTTCGTGGTCGACGGCGCCAGCCGCCTGCGAACCGGCGGTCGCCTGGCCATGGTCATCCCCGCCGAGCTGCTCCAGGTCGCCTACACCGCCCCCCTGCGGGACTGGCTGGCCAGCCTGGGCCGAGTGCGCATCGTGCGCTTCCGAACCCTGGTGTTCCCCGAGGTGCAGCAGGAAGTGGTGCTGCTGCTGCTCGAGCGCGGGGAGCAGCAGGGGGTGCGGGTGGTCGAGGTGGACGACGTAGCGGCGCTGAGGGATCTCGACCCCGCCGACCTGCCCTGCGCCACGCCCGAGGCCCTGCCCGCTGGCGCCAAGTGGACCGGCTACGCCCTGGAGCCCGGGGTGCTGACCCGTGTGTCCCAAGCCTTCGCCCACCCCCAGGTCCGCAGCTTCGATGACCTAGCCGAGGTGTGCGTGGGCGTGGTCACCGGGGCCAACCGCTTCTTCTGCGTGGACGACACCACAGTGGCCAAGCACCGGCTCGAGCCCGTGGCCCTGCCCATGTTCGGGCGCAGCGCCGAGGCCACCGGACTGAGCTTCACCGCCACCGACCACGCAACCAACCGGGTTGCAGGCCGCCGCACCTGGCTGCTGGACCTGCCGTCGCAGCCGAGGGCTGGATTGCCCGAGCCCTGGCAGCGCTATCTGGCGGCCGGTGAGTCCCAAGGACTACCCGCCCGCTACAAGTGCCGGGTGCGAAAGCCATGGTGGGCCGTGCCCAGTATCCACGCCGCGCCGGTGGCCCTGTTCAAGCGCTGCCACGCCTTCACCCGGCTGATCCTCAACGAAGCCGAGGCTCACACCACTGACACGGTCTACCGGGTCACGCCACGGGCGGGCATCGACGCCCAGGCTCTCGTACTGGGCTTCCTCAACAGCCTGACCATGTTGAGCGTGGAGCTATGCGGCCGCAGCTACGGCGGCGGCGTGCTGGAGCTGATCCCCAGCGAAATCCGCCGGCTCAGGGTGCCAATGGTACCCGCCAGCGACGAAGCCTTCGCCGAACTGGACGCGCTGCTGCGGGCGGGCGCTCCCGCAGAGACCGTCCTGGACGCCGGCGACCGCTGGGTGCTCGAGCGTGGGCTGGGCATGGACCCTGGAACCATCGCCGGCCTGCGTGCAGCATGGCGATCACTGATGCAGCGGCGGCTAGGGCGCAGGGGGTAGCGCGCCAAACGTCGGAGGCTGGGTCGAGCCCCGGCAGTACGGCGCGCATTCCGCGCCAAACGTCGGGGGCTGGGACCACCCAAGGCAGTACGGCGCGCATTCCGCACCAAACGTCGGGGGGTGGGCCGAGCCTCAGCGATACGGCGCGCTGGATGCCGTCGGCCCCTACCAGTCGTGCGCCACCACCGGGTCCTGTCCCTCCCCAAACAGGAACACCTGTGCCACAGGCCCATTGGGGGCGTCCGACTCGACGTAGACCACATCCTCGTACGCCACATCGTCCGTAGGCTCGAAGCTCACGATGAAGAACCTGCGGCTGTCGACGGGGACCACAACAGACTCGATGGGTCCAATGTCGAAGGCACCGTCGGCCTGACCCACGCTGATGCCCGCCCCGGGCTGCGTGCTCACCAAGTCAAAGTCCAGCTCCGCGAGCTCAACCACGATCTCGGGCTCATTGGGCGACGCGATATCCCCGATGATGCCGGACCCGGAGTAGCCGGGCTCCGGCGGCCCACAAGCGACGCTCCAGCACAGCAGCGCAGGCGGGAGATAGCGGCGTACGGGCTGACGCTTCATGGGAGCCTCGAGCAGGGTCACCCCGCAGTGCAGCCGCCGCCGCCCAGCGATCACCATCGAAGACGACTGGCCACCAGCTTCCGCGTGCGCACCCTTCCTCTCCCTCACGCGGCCCCGCGCCGCCCGGAGTGATCATGCGATTCTTGCACACCATGGTGCGCGTCCGCGACCTGGACGCCGCCCTCGACTTCTTCGTGGACAAGCTGGGCCTGGTGGAGCTGCGCCGCAAGGACTTCCCCCAGTGGAAGTTCACCCTGGTGTTCCTGGGCACCGGCACCCCCAGCGACACCGCCGAGGTCGAGCTGACCTACAACTACGACCAGGAAGAGCCCTACAGCGTAGGCCGCAGCTTCGGTCACCTGGCCTTCGAGGTCGACGACATCTACGCCACCTGCGCCCGCTTGCAGGCTGCCGGTGTCACCATCCTGCGCCCGCCCCGGGACGGGCACATGGCCTTCGTACGCTCCCCCGACCAGATCTCCGTCGAGCTGCTGCAGCGCGGTGACTCGAAGCCCCCCCAGGAACCCTGGGCCTCCATGCCCAGCCAGGGTGAGTGGTAGCGGGGCGACCTCCCGACAAGTCTCCCGTGACATCCGCACCCGGTCCCGCTCCTACCCGCTCACGACACGAGCGGAGGCACCATGGCGCGGGTCATCGTGGTGGGCGCCGGCCCAGCCGGCCTGGCGGCTACGGAAGCACTACTGGACGGCAGCGACGGGGCCCTCGAGGTGGAGTTGCTGAGCCTCGAGCCCTACCTGGGGGGCAACGCCGCAGCTTTCGAGACCCCTGACGGGCGGGTGGTGGAGCAGGGGCTGCACTGCTGGTTCGGCTTCTACGACCAGATGAAGGCACTGCTGGCCCGGTCCGGGGTGGACATCTTCACCGCCTCGTCGTCCGGCCACGGCGAAGCCCTGGTCTACGAGGAACGCGACGGGGGAACCCACCGCCTGTGCCTGGGGCCCCACACCCCTCGCACAGCCATCCGCGGGCTGGCCTACACCGGCATGACCCTCGAGGAGAAGCTGCGCTTCGTGTTGTTCTTCGCCCGGGCCATGCCCGAGGTGCTGGCGGGCAACGCCGAGCGCTTCGACGACATCTGCTTCACGGCCTGGTGCATCGAGCGGGGGTTCCCCCCCAGCCTGGCGACCACCCGCATGTGGCGGGTCACCCGAGAGGCCCAGTTCAACCTGCCGGGGCAGGTGAGCGCCTACCCCATGATCAAGACGATCAAGGTCATGGGCCGGGACTTCAGCACCGCCGATTTCCGCTTCCCCATGGGCGCCATGAGCGAGGTCTGGTGGGGACCGGTGGCCCAGCGCATCCGTGATCTCGGAGGAACCATCCGTATCCGCCAGCAGCTCACAGGCATCCGCCACGACGGGGAGCGCCTGCTGGGCCTGCGCTTCGCCCAGGTGCAGTCCGCCCCGATGGAGGACTGGCTCGAACATCCCGTGCCCCGCGTGTCAGGCTCGGACTGGGAGCTTTCGGACTTCGACGCCGTGGTGCTGGCCATCCCCCCGGCTGCCTGGCAGCAGATCATCGCCGACGACCCCAGCCTCACCCAGCTGCGAACCTTCGCCAACATCGCCAAGCTCACCACGGTCTCGCCCCTGGGCCTGCACGTCTGGCATCGAAACCCGGTGCGCTGGGGCCCCCGCAGCTTCGTCATCGGTCTGGACGAACCCCTGGGCGCGGTGGTGGACGTCAAGCCCTTCCACCCCAGCTACCGGGACGACGCCCGCTTCGGCGCGGTGCTGCACTTTGTCGGGCCGGAGACCGGCTACGAGGACTGGCCGGAGGAGGCGCTGGTGGAGCGCAGTCTGGCCAGTCTGCGGCGGGTGCGAGGCTACGAGGGCTTCACCATGGAGGGCGCCCGGGCCTGGAAGCTCATCCGTCACCACGGCCCCCACCGTCGCTACTGGAACTCCGAGCCGGGCTCCCTCAAGTACAAGCCCCAGGCCCGCGGACCGCTGGACAAGCTCTGGTTTGCCGGAGACTGGGTCCGCAACGATCTGGACTTCCCCTGCATGGAGAGCGCTATCCGGGGGGGTCGCCAAGCCGCCGAGGGGGTGCTGAAGGACCTGGGCCAGGGCCGAAGGCTGGCGCGGAGGACGAGACGTTGAGGGGCTGGTGGTCACTCGTGATGGCCCTGGCAACGGGCTGCACCCACCATGCCCTGCGCAGCCCCGTCGATGGTCCACCCATCGCCTTCCCCGCCGACCAGGCCCAACATCCCTGGGCCCAGACCGAGTGGTGGCACCTGCACGCCAGCCTGGTGGACAGCCGGAGTGGCGAACCGGTGGAGGTCTTCGCAGGCTTCATCGTCCAGCGCACCGAGCGGGATCGCGCCGTGGGCATCCCGGCGCACTGGTTCGTGGACCCCCTGCACGTGGCCTACGTGCGCATCCAGGGCGATCACACCCGAGAGACGGACCGGGTCGGATTTCCCGACCTGTTCACCGCACGCTTCGTAGGAGACGGGCTGGACCTGCGTCACGGGGACTGGCGCCTGGCCTGGGACCAGGGCGCCTGGGTGCTGCGGGCCAGCGCCGGTCGAGAGACCATGGAGCTTCGCTTCGAGCCCACGGCGCCTGCTGTGCTCCCTGGCGACGGAGGCCTGGTTCAGCTCGAGCCTGGAGGCGGCTGGCATCACTGGGCCCAGCACGAGGACCTGAGGGTGTCGGGCCGCTGGAGCCAAGGCGGCGAGACCCGCTGGGTGGAGGGCACCGGCTTCTGCAAGCACCAGTGGGGCTTCATCTACAGCGAGCGCTACGAGGGCTTCGAGTGGTTCACCGTGGACCTCCCCGCCACCGCCCAGCACCCCGAGCGTTCCCTGTCCATCCTGTGGATGCTGGACGGCACCCACCGGGGCGCGCCGGGCTCCCTGGCCTGGTTCTCCGACCGCCAGGGCGGTGTCCGAGCGCTGCCCATCGACGATCTGCACATCACCCCCCTCGAACGCTGGCGAAGCCCCAGGACCCGAGCCTCGTGGCCGGTGCGGTGGCACATCCAGGGGGCGGGGCTGGACCTGGTGATCGAAGCGGCGGACCCCAGCCAGGAGCTGTGGGTCTTCCCGGTGCCCATCCACATCGGCGCCGCCCGCGCCGTGGGAACAGTCCAGGGCCAGGCCATCGATCTGCCCGCCTTCGCCGAGCAGGCCGGCGAGCGCATTCCACCCTTTCGTTGGCTGGTCCGCTCGGGCCCGTGAGTCCGATGGAGTAGGATGGTCCCAGGAGCTTCCATGCCCATCCTGACCCCCGAACAGACCGAGGCCCTGCTGACCGAAGCGGGCGCCGTGCAGACCAGCCCCCGCTTGCCCATGGGGCTGATCGTCTGGAAGGACGAACAGGGTCGCCCCGTGGCCAGCGCCCGCTGCGAAGCCATCCTGCGCTGCACCCCTGACGCGCTGCTCTGGTGCGCTGGCGATCCAGAGCTGAGCGACAGAGACATCCCCAGCGTGGCGATCCCCCACGGCCTCCCGCCGCGCCAACCCGCGCTGCCCATCGCCGCCGCCCGGGGCATGGCCCTGCTGGCCGTGGCTCAGGGCGACGCGGAGTTCATCGTACGTGTCGAGCATGGCGGAGAGCCGCTGTTCCTGGCCGTCTACAACTTCGCCCAAGGCCCCGCCCTGGCCGCCAGGACCCCCACCGAAGAGGTTCCCAAGAGCATGGCCGCGGCGATAATGGACTCGCTAGCGACAAAGGAAGAGCCGGAGCCGGAGACGGAGCCTGTGCCTGAAAGTGATGCCGGCGCTGGAAGCTACTTCGCGCCAAGTACGTCAGAGGCTGACGAGAAACGCTCTGAAGCGCTTGAGCCAGAGCCTGTGCCCGATCCCACCCCGGTAGTGGACGTGCGGATGGTGGTAGGCCCCAAACAGCAGATCATCAGCGTCACCTTCGAGGTCGTCGACGGCTGGATGGACACGGGGCTGGACCCGGTGCAGCTGGCCACGCGACCCCTGCTGCTCGGCTTCGACAGCCGCCTGGAGTGGGAGGTGGACGGCCTGCCCTCGGAAGAGCCCGTACCCCATCTGGCTTTCCGCCACGTCCAGCTGGACGAGCCGGGCGCCAGGCCCCCCTTCCGGTACGCCCCCACCCCCAAGGACCCGCCGGTACCCGAGTCGGGCCAGATCATTCCACTGGGGCCTGGCAGCCGCCTGCGCTTTCCCGCCACCCCGGGCCGCCTCGAGGTCAAGGTCCTCCACCTGGACTGTGACAGCCCAGTGAAGGGCTACCAGGGCTACCTGCGCATCGCGGCCATGATGCAGCGGGCCGGCCCCCGTGACATCCCCCACAAGCACAGCATCGAGCACATCCAGCAGTCCCCCTACGATCCTGGCTACGACACGCCCGAGTGCCTTCCCGACCCGCAGTTCGCCCCCATGGTCACCGTCAGCGACGACTAGCCGAAGCGCCAGCCCACACCCAGGCCCAGGGTCGGCGTGAAGAAGCGCCGGGTGTACATGGACTCCAGGTCCTCGTTGGCGTCGTCGGCCGCACGCTGCTCGACGGCGGCCGCGCCATCGCCCGGATCGATCAGAGTCCGCCCGGAGTGAAGCGCCAGGCCACCGGCGGAGAAGCGCAGCACCACGCGCTCTGCCAGCACCCAATCCCAGCCCATGCTCCCACCCAAAAGGGTAGCCCGCATGGACAGGGAGTAGGCATCGAGGACGCCATCGGAGGCGGTGGCCTCGGCACCCTTTCCGCTGGCAAGAGGCTCGAGCTCCAACCCCAGCGCCGTGGCCATCAGCTCGGGGCTGGCGGAGGTGTTGCAGCGCAGCCGGCGTAGATCCCCGGCGAACCACAAGCCGGCCTCCGAAAACGGACGCCAACCCACCGAACCACCCAGGACCAGGGCGGAGCCCAGGCCGGCATCCAGCGTGTCCACCTCTTCTTCACCCAGCAGGCCCACGGATGAGCTCAGCTCTGCAGCCCCATAGACCAGCAGGCTCGGCAATCGGCCGACGCTGGCCCCCATGCGCAGCCGACCTGGACCCTCGAGGGTGACCTGAGCGCCGGTGAGCACCGGAAGCTCCGCCCCCGCGCCTACGGTCAGGGACCAAGGCCCGTCGCCAGCGGAGGCGCTGGCCAAGCCAGCGAGAAGAGGAAGGAGAAGCACAGGTGACGCCCGGACGTAGGTACACCAAAGAGATGGACACATCCGCACCTGTGGATCGTTGAATCCTGTCACCACTTGTATCTTTTTCGTTTTTGACAGATTTCCAACAGTAACCCAAGGAACCACGAACCGATGGGCCTCTCGAGAGCCGGCGCTCCGCTGGCAAGAGAGGTCCCATGAAGCGCAACAACAAGCTCGATCGCCGCACCCCCGGACGCTGGGCGCGGAGGCTTGGCTTGTGTCTGGCGCTGGCCCTTACCCCTGGCTTGGCCCAGGCGGACCCGACGGACCAGACCTCACTACCCGACGGCTTCCCCGCCGAGCTCGCGGTGCCCTTCGCCACACCGATGGTGTTCCTGACGGGCAGCGCCCAGATCGTCGGCGACGACGGTCAGCGACGGCCCCACTCCCGCACCTGTGAGTTCTCCCGCAACGACACCGCCGACGCCACGCGCCTGATGGAGCACTACCTGGCCCACTTCGCGAGCGAGGGCTGGGAGGGTTCCCTGACAGAGCAGGGAGAAGATCGCTCGGGCAGCTTCGAGCATGAAGAGGTGAAGGCCACGGTGCACCTGCGCCCCCGCGCCGGCGGCGTGATGGCGTTCACGATGCGGGTTCAGGTGCTGCTGGAGCGCTGAGACGGGCATAGGCACCCCCACGCGACGGAGAGATGCAACAGCGGGACCAGCGCGCTAGGGGGCGCGACCCTGCGACGGTGACCCATGATCCCCCTGCTCCTGTTGGCCGCCTGCACCATCGAGCCCGAGCACCCGGGGCTGGGCCCACAACTGTACGCCGACCAAGAAGGCCAGGAGATCCTGCTCTTCGTGGAGATCTTCGAGGGCGGCGACCCCGGACTCGAGGCGCGCTTCGACCTGGTCAACACGGCCAACGAAGACGAGCGCTTCCTGCTGCGTCGCCACCGCTTCGACCCCGAACTGGCCGATGATCATGGCCTGGCTTGCGTGGCGGGTAGCGGCATGGACACCGCCGAGGCCGACCTCGGGAGCTGCGAAGGTAGCGAGCCCGACTGCAGTGGGGACTGCCTGGCCTGGTACGGCTTCATCGTGCCCGATGCCTGCCAGCAGGCCGGCATGACCGGCTACGAGCTCCGGCTGGCAGGCGAAGACCTCCCCCTGACTGTCGAGAACTTCTACGTAGTGGACATGGGCGCCGAGTGCGAAGGCAGCGGCTGCAGCAGCGTGCCCAACCCGGTCTCGGGAGCGTGGCTGGGCCTGCTGGGGCTGGCGGCACTGAGTTGGCGCCGACAAAGCGGCTGAACCCGACAGCCCCTACAGCCGCGCCCGCAGCACCAGCGACTTGTACTCGCGCCTGAATCCCCAGCGCACGAGGGGCTCGGCGTAGGGGCTCTCGAGGGGGGGCTCGCCGTCAATCTCGCTGATCTCGAGGTGGGTGACGGGCTGGAAGCGTCGGTCCACCAGCAGGCGAAACAGGCCAAAACAAGCCGACAAGTCGGGGTGATCCGGAGGCAGGCCGAAGCGGAGCTTGCTGCCGTTGGCCCGGGCGACGATGGCCAGCTGCTGGCCCCGCCAGGCCAGCCAAGTGCTGGCGCGGCGGGCGGGTAGCCCGAGCTCGTGGAGCCCAAGCCCACAGGGGGACGCCGGATCGGCGGCGTTGTGCCACCAGATGGCGTCGTCAGGGAGGGGCTGGCGCAGGGATCGCAGGGCAGCGTGAGAAACGAACTGCGGACCGGGCACGCCGTGGAAAAACAGACCGCCCACCACCTCACCGGACAGCTCCATGAGCCGCAGGGCGCGGAACAACGACCCCCAGCGCAGGGCGGGGAGCTCGCGCGACAGCAGCGCGCGGAAGATCACCCCGTAGCGCTCGAGCACCTGACGCACGCGGTCCTTGTCGCGCTCCATGCGCTCGATGAGGTCGACGGGTTCGGGCACGGCGGCGGGCAGGGCCTCCCACTGACCACCGAAGGGGCGGCTGGCTTTCCAGCGGCCGAAGGAGCCCCGACCCGACCGGCGCGGGGCCGGGGTGGCCGAGGCCTCGAAGCCTTGCTGGATGCCCCGACGCAGCACAGCGATGGTGCTGTTGCTCAGGCGGCCGTCCCACACCGAACCCCACAGGGCAGCCGTGAGATCCGCGCTGCCCAGGCCGGTGGCTTCCCGGGCGGACTGCAGGTCGAGCACGCCCCCCGCGTCGAGCACCGGGCCGAGGGGCGATGGGTCGTCGGGGACGACCGGGAGGTGGAACAACTCGAGATCATCGGGGAAGCAGAAGCCGATGCGCTGTCGGCCACAGCCCAGCCACATCAGGTCGCTGTCTTGCATCAGGCCCTCGAGCCAGGACGAGTGGTAGGGCTGCAGGCGGCTGGGGAGGATCCACTGTTCCCAGGCCCGAGCACGGGCAGGGAAACCAAAGAGCTGCTCCAGGACGCGCTGCAAGCCATCGACATCGGCAGCGGCGGGAGCGAGACCCTGATGGGCCGCCAGGAAGCCCGGCAACGCCGCCGCCGGCAGGGGCTCGAAGGCCGGGCGGGCCGCCGCGCGGGCCATGCGCAGCAGGATCTCGAGGTTCTGGGCATCGCAGAGAAGCTCGGTGTCGTGTTCGCGCAGCAGCGGGCCGATCACGACATCGGCATCGGCGATCAGGGGCTCGAGGGCCACCTGGAGCTGGGGGGCGCTGAGGCCGAAGACCGCCGCCAGGGCCTGGGGCTGAACGGGGCCGGCGAGCTGCAACCACTGGGCCAGCAGGGTGTCGAGGGTGGCGTCCACACCACCGGCCGGGGATGACTCGGCGCCCTGGGCGCTGGAGACCAAGCGCTGGACCACCCCCAGGGACTCGTCGGGCAGGGGCTGGTTGGGATCAGCCACAGTGCGCAACACGCCCAGACCAGCCTCGAGCCCAAGGGCTGCCAACAGGAAGGGTAGGCGCTCGAGGGCGCAGACACCCCCAGCATCAGCGCCGATGTACAGCCAGGCCAAGCGCGGGGCTGCATCGGCGAGCATGGCCCGAAGATCCCAGGTGTCGTCTTCGGCGGGGGCGTCGCGCTGGACCGCCGCGAGCAGTTGATCCCATTCATCGGCCGGGACCAGCAGGCGTTCCTTGACGTGCTCGACCAATTCCCCCGCATCCCGCGGCGCATAGCCAACAGCGGTGCGCTGCAGCCGCGCCACCAGCCGACCCACCACCGCCTGGGGCACCCGGGGACGCAAGCCCGGGGTCTGCACCAACTCGCGCAGCAGATCCTGGCGCAGGGTGGCCCCTCCCCCGGAGAGCTCCGGGGTGTCGTCGTCGTACATGTACTTGTTGGTGGCCCGCCAGGTGAGCCCCTCGCAGAAGGGCGAGGCCGCCCGGGTGACACACTCGGTGACCACGATCTCGCCAGCGCGTACCTCGTCGAGCAGACTGGCCAGACCGGGCAGGTCCATCTCGTCCTGCAACAGCTCGCGCCAGGTCTCGAGGACGATGGGGAAGTCGGGGTGGCGGGCGATGTGCTCCAGCAGCTTCTTGGATCGCAGCCGGTTGATCCACAGGGGCTGGCGCCGCTTGATGTTGAGCCGGGGGAGCAGGAGCGCGCGGGCTGCGTTTTCACGGAAGTGGGCGCCGAACAGGCCGGTGGCCCCCAGGTGGTCGCGCAGCAGGTCTTCGATGGATCCGAAGTCGAGCAGCGACAGCAGATCGCCGGTCTCGAAGCGATCGGGCAACAGCAGGAGCACGCCGTGGTCGTCGTGGAAGACCTGGAGCTTGGCGTCGTGCTTGCGCCGCCAGGCCGCCGTGATGGCCAGGGCCAAGGGCTGGTTGATGCGACCGCCCCAGCAGGTGTGCAGGATGACCTGCTTGCTGCCCGAGGTGTTCAGCGGGTCGCTGAAGTGCTCGACCAGCAGGTGGTGACGATGGGGCAGCGCGCTGGCGGTCTGGGACTTCTGGCGCTCGAGCAGGGACACCAAATCCTTGGCGGCGGCAGGCTGTAGGTGGTGCTCGCGCTCGAGCTCTCGCAGCAGGGCGGGTTGGTCCAGCCGTGCGTCCGCCCGCTCGAGGAAACGACCGATGCGTCCCGCCAGGTGGAACGAACGATTGCGGGCTTCGGCCCGCCAGAAGGGGATGATGCTAGGAGGTTGGTCGGCCCCCACCGGCACCACTTCGACGTCGTTGTGGGTGATGCGCTGGACCCGCCAGGTCTGGGTGCCCAGGGTGAAGGTGTCGCCCAGGGATCGCTCCCAGACGAACTCTTCGTCGAGTTGGCCGATGCGGGTCTTGCTGTCGGCGTGGCGTAGGTTGTAGTAGCCGCGGTCGGGGATGGTGCCGCCGGAGAGGTAGACCACCCGCAGGGCGCCGGGCCGGGCGGTGACCGTGCCCGCGATGCCGTCGATGATCACCCGGGGCTGGAGCTCCCGCAGGCGGGCGTGGCCGTAGCGACCGGCCAGCATGTCCAGTACCAGGTCGAAGTGCCGGCGGGACAGGCCGTGGTAGGGGGCCGAAGACCGCAGGAATGCGAACAGGTCGTCGATGGGCCAGGCCTGCTGGCCCGACATAGCCACGATGATCTGGGCCAGCACATCCAACGGAGCGCGCACGGGCTGGACCGGCTCGAGATCGCCGGCCATGGCCGCCCGCATCACCACGGCGCCATCGACGATGTCGCGGCCACCCAGGGGGTAGAGCACCCCACGGCTGATGGCTCCCACCTGGTGCCCGGCCCGGCCCAGGCGCTGGACCGCGGAGGCCACCGTGGGCGGAGTCTGCACCAGCACCACTTGGTCCAGGGCACCCACGTCGATGCCCAGCTCGAGGGAGTTGGTGGCCACGATGGCATCGAGCTCGCCGGCCTTGAGCCGTGCCTCTACCGCCAGGCGGAGCTCGCGGGACAGGGAGCCGTGGTGGGCCCAGGCGATCTCGGAGCCCTGACCTTCGTTCAGAAAGCGAGTGAGCTTTTCGGTGGTGCGCCGGTTGTTGGCGAAGATCAGAGTGGAACGGTTGGCCTGGATGTCCGGCAGGATTTCGTCTGCCAGGCGACGCCAGTAGACCTTGGCTGGTTCTTTCTGCTGGGGGACAGGGCGGGACATGTCCGGCGTGCGCAGCTGGATGTCCATACGCCGGGGATCGAGGGCCTCGAGCACCGCCACGGGGCGGGGAGTGTACACGGCGTGTTCGCCCCGGCCACGAAAGGTGTAGCCCCCCACGAAGCCGGCCACGGATTCGACCGGACGCACAGTGGCCGACAGGGCCACCCGTTGAACCTCTCCAGCCAGCAGAGCCAAACGATCCACCGCAGTGATCAGGTGGGTGCCGCGCTTGGAGCCCACCACCGCGTGGATCTCGTCGAGGATGACCTGGGCGACCCCGGATAGCATGCGCCGGCCACCGCCCGACGAGATCAGCAGGTTGAGGCTTTCGGGGGTGGTGACCAGGATTTCGGGCGGGCGCCGCACCATGCGCTGACGCTCGGAGCCCGGGGTGTCGGAGCTGCGGGTCTGCACGGCGATGGCGGGCATGGGCACGCCCGCAGCCTCGAAACGCTGGCGAAGGGCCGCCAGGGGGCCCAGCAGGTTGCGCTGGATGTCGTTGTTGAGCGCCCGCAGGGGCGAGATGTAGACCACCCGCGTGCGGCCCGGCTCCCAGGCACCGCTGGCCAGCTGGTGGATGGCCCACAAGAAGGCCGCGATGGTCTTGCCCGAACCCGTGGGGGCGGTGAGCAGCACGTGCTGGCCCGCGGCGATGGCGGGCCAAGCGAGCTGCTGGGCCTGGGTGGGGGTGCCCACCTGCTCGCTGAACCAGGATCGGATTACGGGATGGAAGAGCTCGAGCTGGCTGGACATGTGTTCAGGTTATCGCACTCGTTCTGGCGCACAAGGCGCAGCACTCGAAGCGGACAGGAATCGACCATGCCAGCTACATCCACCGATAAATACGAGCTGGAGCTGCTGCAGCGCGGACCCAGGAACGCCCTGGCGGTGATGGTCGGCGGGGGGCTGATGCTGGTGGGCAGCATCGGCATCCTGGTGCTCACCGGCGGCGGATTGATCTTTTACGGGGCGGCCTTCGCCAGCTTCAGCGTGGTGGGAAAGGGCTGGGCCGACTGGCGTAGCGCAAAGCAGTCGCTCGCCCTGTACAGGCTCGACCAGGCCGAGGGTGAAAGAGCACCGTAGTGGTTGAGGATGCCTGTGGTGCCCATGCTGTGGTAGTGACAGCCACGCTGAACCCAGCCCCATGAGGCGCCCTCGACCATGCTGACCTACCCAGATCCACAAGACCAAACCCACCACCTCCAGCGACGAGAGGACAACGCGCTCACGGTCGCCTCGGGAGGCATCGTCTTCATGTTGGTGGGTGGCGCGCTCGTCCTCATCATCGGTGGAGGGGCGATCACGTGGGCCCTCACCCTGCTGGGTGCGTTCATGATGGGCGGGGGGCTGTTGAACCACTCCATCGCCCGAAGGGCGCGGCGCAAGAACCAGCACCGCTGAGAGACCCTGCTACTCTCCGGGTCTGGCGCCCGACCGCATGTGCCACTTCATCCGCGCGAACCAGACCGACCGCAGGCGGGAGAACGCGAGCCCCCCCAGATACCAGGCCCACAGACGGTGCTCAGCGAAGGGGCGCCCGTCGAGTCCCACGAAGTCGAGGATGCCCATGGCGATCCCCGACCAGAGCAATGGCTCGAGCCACAGGAAGGACAGCCAGGAAGCGATGCCCTTGGGCCAGCCCACATCAGGGGTCCATCGCCAGGTGAACGCGGCGAACACCAGCGCCAGCCCCAAGAGACTCAGGGCCGCCGCCCCCGACACCCAGGGCGGCAACCAGCACGGCTCGAGAAAGATGAACGGCAGCACCACCGCCAGCCACAGGCAGAATGGCCCGACGAAGCGCATCCAATGCCCGGCGCTGCGATACCACCGCTCCCAGGCCGCCGGGTCCACACCCTGCCCCCCCTGGTAGATGCGAAACCCCACCAGGCAGCCGTAGACGCCGCCCAAGAGCATCGCCAGCTCCATCAACACCAGTAGGACGATGGGCATCGTTGACCCCGGTCCCTAGAGCGGCCGAATGGGGGCGACGAGCCCGAAGACGTAGAGCAGCACCAACATGACCCCCAGCAGCACCGCGCTCCAGGCCAGCAACCCCGGTCGTGAGAGCTGCTGCCGGTGGGTGTAGGCCCACACCAGCATGCCCAGCACCACGAAGCCCCCCAGCAGCCCATACAGGGGGTTCATCACCAGCTCGGTGACCAGAGGAAGGCAGCAGGACACGTCCTGGAACATGGACGTGAAGGATGGGGTCACCGCGCAGGGCAGCACCAGCAGGATCAAGCCCAGCTGCGCACCGATGAGGAAAGGCGCGCGACCGCCGATGGCGTGGCTGTCGAAGAGCTGACCCATACCCCTGCCATAGCACACGGACCCGCCAAAGCCCGCATACAAAGCGGCCCGAGGCCACCCAGCGCGGCTTGACATCCGCGTTCGTTCCTCTACCATTGCACATGCGCCAGATGAGATGAAGCCGCGCCACGCTCCGCACTCGCGGCGGGGGAAGTTCCATGAATCTCAAGACTCGCCTGATCCTCAGCTTCCTGCTGATCGCGCTGGTTCCCGCCGCCCTCGTCGGCTGGACCACCGTGCAGGCGTCTCTCAGCGCCCTCGAGGCCAGCATCGGCGCGAACTTCCAGGGCATCGCCGCCGCCAAGGCCGACGCCATCGATCAGGTGCTTAGCGCCCGTGTCGAGGAAGCCCGGGTGCTCGCCACCCATCCCCAGGTGTTCGACGCCCTGATGGACGCCAACGCGCGGTACATAGAAGGGGACCCAGCGCTCCACCTCGAGGAGATCCAGCGCCTGGACCAAGAATGGCTGGCAGCGAAGAAGCAGAGCCCCACCGCCGCCGCAGTCTTCGCACACCCCCTGTCCACCTACCTGCGTGGCTACCAGGGGCGTGACCCTGATCGCTACGGCGAGCTCATCGTCACCGACCGACTAGGGGCCGCGGTGGCCATGACCAAGCGCCTGTCGGACTACAACCAAGCCGACGAGGCCTGGTGGAGCGATCCGGTAGGCCAGGGCGTCGACGGTCTGTTCATTGACGACCGCGGCCTGGACGCCAGCGTCGGGGCGCTGATCCTGGGGGTGGCCGTCCCCGTTGTGGATCAAGGCGAGATCATCGGCGTGCTCAAGATCAACTACAAAGTCCAAGCCATCCTGGGCATCGTGGAGCCCTTCGAGCACGACATGAGCGATCGCGTGCTGCTGGCCAGGGGCGACGCCCAGCTGGTGGCGGACTCCCTCGGCACAGACCAGGGAACAAGCCCAACCCTGAGCGAAGATATCCGCGCACAGCTCGACGAACGCGGCTGGGCGATCTCCCAGCGCAGAGGGGTCCCCACCCTGGCCGCCCACGCGCACGTCTCGACCCCCATCTACAGCCGCATCCCCACCGAGGGCGCCATCAAGGGGGTGTCCGGCGAGCGATGGAGCCCTCTGGGCTGGCAGCTGATGGTCGAAGCAGAGCAGGCCACGCTCTTCGAGCCCGTCCGGGCGCTACAACGGGTGACACTCCTGCTGGGCCTGGCGGCGTTGCTACTGGTCACCGCGGCCGCCCTGTGGACCGCCGCGTCCCTCTCCGGTCCCATCGGCAGGCTGCGCCGTGGCGCCGAGATCATCGGCGCAGGCGACCTGGACCACCGGGTCGGGCTCGAGCGCAAGGACGAGCTGGGGGTGTTGTCCACCACCTTCGACGCCATGGCCGCAAGGCTGCAGGCCACCCTGGCATCCCGTGACGAGCTGGATCGCGAGGTCCAGGATCGCAAGCTGGCCGAAGCACGGCTCCAGCAGACCCTACTCGAGCTGGCACGCTCGAACGAAGAGCTCGAGCAGTTCGCCTACGTGGCCTCCCACGATCTGCAGGAGCCCCTGCGCAAGGTGCGCACCTTCGGGGATCGCCTGGCCAAGCGAGCGGTCGACAGCCTGGACGCGCGCAGCTTGGACTACCTGGAGCGAATGCAGGGTGCAGCCGAGCGGATGCAGAAGCTCATCGACGGTCTGCTCACCTACTCCCGAGTGTCCTCCAAAGCCCGACCCTTCGCCCCGGTGAAGCTGGACACGGTCATGGCGGGCGTGCTGTCGGACCTCGAGACCAGCCTCGAGCGCAGCGGAGCGGCCGTAGCGGTGAGCCCCCTGCCGGACGTCCGAGCCGATGCCTTGCAGATGCAGCAGCTCATGCAGAACCTGGTGGGCAACGCCCTGAAGTTCACCCACCAAGACCGCCCCGCCGAGGTGACCGTCCGGGCCGAGTCCGAACCCGATGCCTTCGACGGCGCCGGGGGGTGGTGTATCCGGGTGAGCGACAACGGCATCGGCTTCGACGCCGAGGGGGCCAAGCGCATCTTCGAGCCTTTCCACCGCCTGCACGCCCGCAGCCGCTTCGAGGGCACGGGCATCGGGCTGGCCATCTGCAGCAAGATCGTCCAGCGCCACGGCGGCACCATCACCGCCACAAGCCAGCCCGATGATGGCGCCTGCTTCGAGTTCCGCCTCCCCATCGAGCCTCCCACCGGAGCCCACTCATGAGCGAACAGCCCGCGCTGCGACCCATCACCATCCTGATGGCCGACGACGACGAAGACGATCGCCTGCTCACGTCCGAGGCCATGGAAGAAGCCCGGCTCATCAACGACCTGCGCTTCGTCGAAGACGGTGTGGAGCTGTTGGAGTACCTCCGACGCCAGGGTGCCTACAGCGAGCGGGGGGCAGCGCCGAGGCCCGGGCTGATCCTGCTGGACCTCAACATGCCGCGCATGGACGGCCGCACCGCGCTGAAACACATCAAGGCCGATCCCGCTCTGCGGCGCATCCCGGTGGTCGTGCTGACCACTTCGAAGGCCGAGGAGGACATTCTGCGCTCCTACGACCTGGGAGCAGCGTCGTTCGTCACCAAGCCGGTGACCTTCGAGGCCCTGGTCAACCTGGTACGTACACTGGACCGCTACTGGACAGGCATCGTCTGCCTTCCTCCCTGCGATGAGGAGTAGCCGTGGACACCGAGCCCATCCGCATCCTGCTCATCGACGACGACGAAGAGGACGCCTTCATCACCCGAGAGCTCCTCGAAGACGCCACCCAAGCCAGCGGCCAGCGATACAGCCTCGACTGGGCGGACCGCTTCGATGAAGGCCTCGCCACGGCCCTGGAAGCAAAGCACGATCTGGTGTTGGTGGACTATCAGCTGCAACCCGGAAGCGGTCACGACCTGATCCGTAGAGCCCGTAGCGCCGGTTGTTCCTGTCCTTTCATTCTACTCACCGGCCTCAGCGACGGCGAGGTCGACCGCCAGGCCATGGACGCCGGCGCGTCGGACTTCCTCACCAAAGGCAAGACCGACGCGGCACTGCTCGAGCGCTCCATCCGCTACAGCCTGCGCCATGCCGAGACCCTGGCCGCGCTCACCCAGCAGGCCCGGGAGCTGGAGCGCTCCAACCTGGAGCTCGAGCAGTTCGCCCGCGCTGTCTCCCACGACCTGCGCCAACCGCTGCACATCATCGCCGGCTACGCCGAGATCCTCACCCTGCACTACCAGGCCGCGTTGGACGACAAGGCCCGCGACATGATGGGCAAGATCGTCAGCGGTGTCGAGCGCATGAACGCCATGATCGAGGACCTGCTGGCTCTGGCCCATATCGACGCCGCGGGAGAGAGCATCGAGGACGTGGACTGCTCGGCGTTGTGGGCCAAGGTCGTCGCGGACCTCCAGCCGCGCATTGTCAGCTCTCGCGCTTCCGTCGAAGCGTCGGCCCTGCCCGTCGTTCGCGGCCGCACTGCCCACCTCGAGCAGCTGTTCCGCAACCTGCTGGGCAACGCTCTCAAGTTCACGGCCCACGAGCCGCCCAGGGTGAGCGTCCACTGCACAACGGCTCCCGACCACTGGCACTTCGTCGTGACCGACAACGGCATCGGCGTTCCCGAGGCACAGCGGGCTAGCATCTTCGAGCCCTTCGAGCGGGGGCACAGCGCTGGGAGCTACCCGGGCACCGGCGTGGGCCTGGCCCTGTGTGCCAAGATCGTGCAGCAACACGGCGGATCCATCTGGGTGGAGCCCGGCGAAAAGCCTGGCTCGAGCTTCCACTTCACCATCGACGGGGCCCGCGCGCAGCAAAGCTGATCCATACCCCTGGCAGGGAGGCAACCTGCGGCCATACATGGGGGGAAAGGAGCCCCCCATGGATCGTCCCAACATGCTTCGTCGCGCCCTCTCCGCCCTCGACCAGCTGCCCGCCGAGGCCCGCACCCAGGCCCGTTCCCGTGCCTTGGGAGGCACCGTGCCCTTCGTGGGGACCGCCGGGATCGTCGCCCTCGAGCTCGGGGATGATGGTGGGGTGTTCACCATCGCCAACGAACGAAAGGTCCAGAACCACATCCAGGGTGTGCATGCTGCGGCCACCGCCCTGCTGGCCGAGACCGCATCGGGGCTCACCTTCGGCTGGCACCTGCCGGACGACAAGCTGCCTCTGATGAAGTCCATGCACATCGACTACACCCGACGCTCGAAGGGTGGGCTGCGGGCCGTGGCCAAGTTGACGGACGAACAGATCGAGCAGATGGCCAGCGAGCCCCGTGGCGCGGTGGACGTGGCTGTGACGGTCACCGACGAAGACGGGCAGGAGCCCGTGCGCTGCGTGATGACCTGGGCTTGGATTCCCAAGAAGAAGAAGGGCTAGTCTCCGGCGAAGCCGAAGAAGATGTCGCTGTACATGTACTCGATGTAGCTCTCGGTGTAGTGGGTCCGGGACCAGATCAAGTCCCCGAAGCCGTCCCCGTTCAGGTCGCCACCGGCGATGGACGTCATCCAGGCCCAGTTATTGTGCTCGAACTGCCCCACGGCGGCCTCGAGCTCGACCGTGCCCTCGAGAGGGCCTCCATAGAGCACGGCGCCGTAGCCGTAGCAGGCGAAGCGCCAGAGGTCGGGATCCGAGTAGTCCTCGAGGAACATCTTGGTGAACAGGTCTGGGTCTCCGTCGCCGTCGGTGTCCAGCACTACGAGCTCGTTTCCGACGGTCCAGTCCGGATCTCCGAGCAGCTTGGCCTCCGGGTCACGGGTGTCCCAAGTGCCCTGCCGCCCCCCAAGGAAGAGGTAAACCGCACCGATGCTGGGGTCGCCGTAGCCTGGGGATGAGGCCAGCAGATCCGCCAGGCCGTCGCCGTCCATGTCGTGGATCGCGACGTCCGATCCGAACACATCCCCGTCGTACTCTCCCAGCACGACGAGGTCGGCGTCGCTGCGGCTCAGGCTGCCCACGAGCGGCGCCTGCAGCACCACCACCAGGCCGTGAGCGGAATCTCCATCCAGATCGAAGCCGCGGATTCCCAAGGCCAGATCCTCCAGCCCGTCGCCGTCCAGGTCGCCGACGGCCAGCTGACGTCCCAGTTCGTCGTCCTCGGCGCCCCAAACGACGGCCATCGCCTCGTCCCGGGTCTGTATGCCCGGGCTCTGGACATCGTGGACCGCCACCAGGCCTGCGTCCTCTCCCGAGGTGTCGTCCCCCGGCGATCCGAGCACGACCTCGGCATATCCATCACCGGACAGGTCACCGATCGCCTGGTCCCAGCCCCCGTAGTCATCCACCTGAGAACCGAGCAGGATCGCGTCAGCCTCCGCCAGACTCGTCTCGTCTGCGATGGGCGAATGCAGCAGCCAAGCGATCCCGCCGTCGGTCCCAAGATCTGGGCCGATGTCCCGCAGCAGCACGTCGTCCATACCGTCACCGTTCACATCCCCCGCGACGATGGCGTCTCCCGGACTGCTTGCTGTGTCGTCGACCAAGATGTGGATCTCTGCTTCGTCCCAGCGGGGCTCGCCGGTGAAGGGAGCCCACATGAACGAGGCGGCGACATCGGGCCAGTTGATGCCAGGGTGTGCCATCAACAGCTCATCCGTTCCGTCGCCGTCGAGATCGCCAGCCGTCGCGCTCTCCCACCCCGAATAGGACGAGCCAGCGTAGACCGAGACGCTGGGTAGGCAGTAGTCGCCGTCGTCGCAGAAGCCACAGCGCATCACCTCTCCGTCACAATCATCGTCCAACTCGTTGCAGACCTCCACGGCACCCGGGTGCACCTCGGGGTCACCGTCGTCGCAGTCGCAGGGAGTGGTGACACCGTCCCCATCGAGGTCGTCACCATCATCCACCAGGTCGTCGCAGTCGTTGTCTACGCTGTCGCACAGCTCGGCCATACCCGGGTTGACCTCCGGATCGCCGTCGTCGCAGTCGCCGCCCTGCAGCACAAAGCCTTCGGGTTGCTCGCAGACAGTGACCGTGGTGTCAGCGTCGCGACCATATCCATCGTCGTCGCCGTCCAGGTACCAGGTGAGGGCGTCGTCGGCGTCATCCTCGTCGATGGTGCCGTCACAGTCGTTGTCGATACCGTCGCACAGCTCGGGATGCTCACCGTGGACCGCCGGGTCGTCGTCATCGCAGTCGTCGTTGGGGGCGACCATGCCCGGTGGCTGGGTGCAGGTGACCGTCGCGTTGGCCTCGGAGCGCCCGTGGCCGTCGCCGTCACCGTCCCAATACCAAGCCTCGCCATCCACAGGGGCCTCGTCCACATAGCCGTCGCAGTCGTTGTCCTGTTCGTCGCAGCGCTCGTCGGCAGCGGGGTGGATGGCAGGGTCGCCGTCGTCGCAGTCCTCGGGCCAGAGGAAGCCGTCGCCGTCGCCATCAACAGGGCCGCAGCCCATGAAGGTCGCACACACCAGCAGCGCGGTCAGCGCGACGGAACATCTGCCCACGACGAGAGCCTCCCTGTTGGCTGCGCGAGCCCAGCATACCAGACGCGGGCACACCCAAGACCTACCAGACCTCCACCACTTCGTAGCTCAGCACGCCCCGGGGGCTGTCCACCTCGAAGCCGTCGCCAAGCTCGAGCTCGGCCATGGCGGCGCCCAGAGGGCCGCTGGGGCTGATGACCCGCACGGTGTGTGGGCCGAGCCGGAGGCTGCCACCGCCCACGGGGACGACGAAGACCAGCTCGTCCCGCTCACCCTCGAGGGCCACCAGGGCCCCCACCTGGACCACGGGGGGTTCGTAGACACGGCCGGGATCGAACAGCTCGGCCCACGCCAGCTGGCGGCGCAGCTCGGCGATACGCCGCGCCTGGCCCCGAGCCAGGTAGCTGGCCTCGGTGGCACGGGTGTCGTACATGCCCTCCTGCCGAGTCTCATCGGAGCCGACCTCGTCGCGGGTGGCTGCGGCCACGCTCTCGAGGGCCTGAAGGTCGTGGGTCAGCACCGCACGGAGCTTCGCGAGGACGGCGGACTTGGTGGGGCGTGGCGCGGCCATGGCGGCGGCTACTCCAGATCCTCGAGCAGCCGCTCCAGCTCTTTGACGGACTTCTTGTCCGTCAGGCGCTCCTGACAGGCCTGCAAGGTGTCCTTGGCCAGCGCGGTGTCTCCCTGGCGGGTGGCGATACCCGCCGTGGCCGCGCAGGCCGACCGGTCCAGCTTGACCTCGCTGTGCTCGAGCAGGCCCTGGGCCAGGGCCAGATCGTCACCGTACTTGCCCACGGCGCGCAGGGCTTCGTTCTGCAGGCCCAGCTCACCGTGTTCGATGAGCCAGGCAGCCGCGGCCTCATGCTCGCCGGGCTCGCCGGTGCCCTTCTTCCAGCGCGCCCGGAGCACACGCCAAGCGCGCTTCTGAACACCGGACTCGGGATCGGTCTGCATGACCAGGATGATCTCGGCGGTAGCGGCGGGGTCGTCCTCGAGGGCGTTGACGGCATCCTCGCGCTCTTCTACCGTGGCCTGGGCCGGGTCGAGCTGGGCGCGAACCGCCGTGGTGGCGCCGGTGCTGCCCACCGCGCCCAGGTCCACGGCCACGCCCACGCTGGTGGTCTCGGTGCCCGCGGCCGTGGTCTCGCTGGTGGTGACCGAGGCGCCCCCGGGGCCCACCGCCACCTCGGTGGACTCGTGGCCGGTGATGTCGCCGCTGCCGCTGCGCACGGCCACGCCGTCGGGCCCCACGGCCACGGCGTTTTCCTGGGAGCTGGCCTGCAGACCACCGCCGTCGAGGCTGGCATCGCCGGTGGAGCGACCGTAGCTCACGCCTTGGGCGCCCGCGGTGGAGCTGACCCCACTGTGGGTGGACTGCACGCCACCGGAGCCTGCGGCGGCGGTGTTGGTCTCGGAGCTGAAGCCCACACCCTGCTTGGAGACCGACATCTCCATGTTGGTCTCGGAGTGATAGCTCTCGCCGTTGTCCATGGCGGTCTGGGCCCCCTGCATGCCGTCCTTGGCGTCACTCACGCCCTGGTTCACCGCGCTGGCGGTGGCCGCGGCGCCCGCCACGCCCTGGGCGATGCGCATGGCCCGCTGGGCCTTACTCACCTCAGATTCGGCGCCGATGGGAGCGGAGGAGACCGCCAGGCTGCCCCGCTGCAGCATCGCGCTGACCTGCTGGCCATCGGCCACGGCAATGGTGCCCTCGTACAGCACCTTCTTGCCGGGCACGCGGATAATAGTGAGCGCGTGGATGCCCGCGTCGATGCCGGTGAGGTCCAGGGCCTCGGCGCCCCCTGCTGGGGAGATCTGCTCGCCGTTCCACATCATCTTCACCGGATACTCGGCGACGATGGTGACATTGGCGGCCGCGTGGGCCGGGCCGGACAAGGTGAGGGCGAGGAACAAGGTGGAGAAGATCATGAGAGCTCCAAGCTCGGGGCGACCCCCCTGGAGTATCCCGACAGGGCGCCGAGGGATGGCGCATCCTTCGCCGTGGTGGCGGTTCGTTATTCGCCGAACCCCTCGAAGCGCAGGAAGCGGCCCTTGACGAGATAGTCGGGGTTGTCACCCTCGATCCAGGTGACGAACCACGCGTCGCCGCACAGCCAGGTGAGGCCGGGGAGGTACGGCGCTACGGCGGTCTCGGTGTCGAGGACCTGCTCGTCGCCCACGGTCCAGCTCTCGCCCTCGAGGCGGACGGGCCGGAGGACGAGCTCGTTGCTCAGGCCACTGAGGATGCGCATCCAGGCCACCACCGCGCCGCGCTCACCAGCGGCCACGATGGGACTGTGGTCGAGCTCACCCGACTGACCAAGGCTGGTGACCACAGGCGCGCTCACCAGGTCGCCCCCGGCCAGGACGATGCTGTAGCCACCACTGTTGACGGCGTAGTAGGCCAGCATGGGCACTCCGGCGGAGTCCCGTTCCCAGGCCACAAAGGGCAGCCCCGCGTCCTCATGGTCGGCGAAGGATGCCACGTCTCCGTCCAGCGCGACCGTGATCTCCGTGCCACCATCGCGCGTCCAGGCCTCCCAGGCCACCAAGCGCTCCCCAGCCGGGCCCACGGCCACGCTGGGGTTGTAGTGGGACTCATCGCCATCGAGCTTTGGAACCACCGCATCGCCAACAACAGCGCCCGACGCGTCGAGCTCCACGAGTGCGGTCTGGAAGGTGCTCACGCTGTCCAACGCCCAGGCCCCGGCCAGGGCGAAACCACCCGAGGCATCGGCCGCAAGGCCTGGCATCCAGCCGTTGCCAACCTGAGGATTGCCACCGACGACGGGCTCGATCACAGTGCTGGCGGCGTCCGGATCGGACCCATCCACGGCGAAGCTGCGCAGCGCCAGGTCCATGTTGTCAACGCCACTGCCGTTGTCGGCCTGCCAGGCCACCACCACACGACCGTCGGCCACCGCCACCCTGGGGTAGGTCTCGCTGTAGCCCTCTCCGCCATCCACCTGGAACGGCGCTACCAGGGTCTCGCCATCCACCCCGATGCGCGTGGCCCAGATGTCGAAGTTGCTGCTGGCCGACTCTGGCAGCACGTAGGCCACCCACACGGCCTCGCCGTCCCAGGCGGCCGAAGGATGGATCTGGGTGAGCGAACCCTCGGCGTCGATGCGGAAGTCGCCTTCGACCAGCGAATCCACGGGACACTGGACCACGGTTGACACGCTGTCGTTGGTGTCGAGAACAGTGTCGTCGGGACCCTTGGGGCAGCCGAGCAGCAGGGTGACCAAGGCGAGGGATGAGCGGGTCATGGGAACCTCCAGCCCCCAGCAGGTATCATGGTGGCCATGTGCACCGATCCCCTCGCCCGGCCCCTGGGACGCGTCGAGCGCTTCTACTGGCTGCTGGACCAGCAGAGCTGTACCAACTTCGTGCTGACCCTGGAGCTGGACGGCGCCCTGTCCCGGGAGGACCTCGAAGCCGCCATC
>Ga0307987_1000049_pt1 | contig 68968 bp, 53 predicted proteins | sample EllFjometagen181_FD_203157 | JGI IMG/M metagenome (GOLD analysis project Ga0307987, IMG submission 203157) | Marine microbial communities from Ellis Fjord, Antarctic Ocean - #181 | ecosystem: Environmental > Aquatic > Marine > Unclassified | place: Southern Ocean | collected 2014-10-08 | reverse complement strand
AATTTGCACTAATTGTTTTTGAAAGCATTCCAACAAGTTGGAACAACGGTCTTTTTATAATTGCTCTTATGAAAATAAATTTTCAACAAGCATTATCAAAAATCCCTGTTCGATTGCATCGAACTGCTTAAAAAAACAGAAAAGTTGACAAGTTAAAAATTGTTTTATAAACTATTGATAATTATACCGTTAGAAAAGTGCTTAAAAATAATCGACCATAAAAAGCAAGAAAATGAGGGGTTGTAGTACAGAAACTTAAGTGTTGTGTGGACGTTAATGTAAAATTACGCTTTCCAAACCTCAAACTTAAAAATAACCCAACCGTAAAATTAAGGAAATTTAGTTTATTATTAAAAGTGGTTTGCAGTAATGCAGAAAATACGGTAGAATATAAACAATGTTATAACTTGGAGAACCGTATGAAATCGTTTGAACCGCATAGCCCTAAGATGCAGAGTGTTTACAATGAACTTGGTAAATATGCTTTGCATGGCCGCCGTTGCATTTTACTGGGGCCGTCAGGTTCGGGAAAAGAGCATGCCGCCCGTTTTTACTATGATGAATACAAAAAGCAGGAAGGCAGAGCTGATGCTCAGTTCTTTTCCATCAATTGTGCCGGCCTAACTGCAGGCACGGCACATACAGAACTCTTTGGTCATGTGAAAGGGGTGTTTGCCGGAACCATTGGAGATAGAAAAGGTCTTTTTCAGCGAGCGAAGAAAAGTGTTCTTTTTTTAGATGAGGTGGGCGATATTCCCAAAGACGTAATACCAGCGATGCTAAGAGCTCTGGATCCGGAACATGGAGAAGCTTATCAATTAGGAGGTGATGACAACACCTATAAAACAACGGATATAGTGATTATCTGTGCCACGGAACAACCAGCTTCTGATATGCGTATATCGCTACTGTCACGCTTTGATAAACAGATATTTGTGCCTGGGCTTGATGAGCGAAAAGAAGATGTAGGCCCTGCTGTAATATTCTTTGTAAAACGATCGCTATTAAAATATCTGGGAATTGCCGGCCTTATGGAAAAATATTGCTCATCTCTTGAGATACAGGAAACACCGAGCGATAATGATAATCAAAATGAATCTTCACAGAAGCAGGATGCGCTTGCAGATCAAATTGGTTTAGAACTTGCGCCTTTGGCACTTATGCGTTCTGCATGGCCTGCAAATTTTCGTACACTTTCAACAGCTGTCGATTCTGCTATCATTTGTGCTGAACAAAAAGAGAATTTAGGTGATTTTATAGAAGAAATAAAGAATGAATTCGAAAAGCAGGCTGACCGTTACGGCTCCAAAAAGATAGAATCTTCATGCTGTCTCTCTTTCTGTAGCGAATCTACTGAAAACGCAAATGATTACAGTCCTGATGAGCCTCTACGGCGAAGGCTTTTGTCTATACTTCCAAATGTTAGCGGACGGGAAGAAGAAGCGCTTCGGATAACAAAGTTTTTGGTTGAACAAGAAAACATCCCCTTTTTGAGACGTGATTTGGAGCATGCCGTTGGCGGGCTAAAAAGCCGAACCATGCAGAATCATATAAAGCTACTGATTGATGAACAGGTTCTTTCGAGAACGGACGACTCCGTTCGTCACTTACAGTATACTCCTGATGTTATTGTGAGTTCTTCAGCACTGGATTTCATTGGTTCCAGCGAGTTTTTACCACCAGATGCAGATGATTTGCAGGAAAATGAAAGTTTTGACTTAGGCAATGCCTGTCCTATAATTAACAACACAAGTCGGATCTTTGTTGAGGGAAGCAACCCAGAACAACGTACAGCCTTTGCTATGGCAGTAGCGCGGAATGCAGAGAAGCCATACCATATATCATATGTGGTATTCAATGATGATATGTCATTGGAAGAATTTCTTGACCGCGTTGAAAGCAGATGCATTACCGAAGAAATATTGAACTCCGTAGAAAAGCAGCATAACACGTTTGAAGAGCGTGTAGCTTACTGTGCCGGCTTTGTTTCCGCGCAGTGCGGAAGTGCTTATCATCTGCTGGTAGTAGACTACACCGAAACCCTTACTCAGGGCAAGCAGGTGGAGTGCCTCGCCTCCATAATGCAAAACTGGTCATGGATAAAATTTGTTGTCTGCGGTGAAAAAATGCCCACCCTGCTAGCTGACCAATGTAGCGTTGTAACGGCAGAATGACAGAGCTTCATGGACGCTCACAAGCTCATTCCGTTGGCTGCATCGAATATCACGATATATACGAGCGGATATTTCCGCACCGTTGTAATCGCAGATTTCGATATCTCCGAGGAGAATTTTGTGGTTTGGGCAGCTCAAGAGGGGAAGGAACTCAGAGAACTGCAGGGTATGCCGGAGATTCCATGCGCGCATTCCTGGTCAATGGGTTACACAAATGGATTTCATGCCATCATCAATGGTCTATACTACGAAAAACGAGACGGGAGCGGCGACGACGTCTGTATTGCCTACTGCCGGCATCGGCGCCGAGGGTTCATTGCGCAGATTCCCCGTTAATAAACTAGCCCAACAAGTCGAAGTAGCAAATCATTTAATGGCCTGTCAATTTCAGGCGATTGACTTGCGGTGGGGGGCAAGGCAAGAGATCACTCTCTGGGGGAAAAAAATGTACAAAACTGTGAATATACTATATATTAAAAATTGATTATTTGTATTAATATAATAATTGTTCGAAAGAGAAAAAGTAGTGGATAAAGATGAACGATGAGATTGATGAACATGCTGATACCGATGATGAAGTACTGCAACGTGAACTTGAGGTGCAGAATCAGTATGGAATTTGCGGGAGACCTGCTGCGCTTATAGTGGGAACCTCGGTTAAATTTGATGCGGTCGTAGAATTGGAACTGAACGATGAAATAGTCAGTGGAAGAGATATTATGGGACTTATTACATTGGAAGCCTCCCGTGGCAGCCAAATTATGGTTACTGCTAAGGGAAAAGAGGCGGAAGCCCTGCTTAATGCATTAGAGGAGCTGTTTGCTCGAAAATTTGATGAGGAGTGACGGGAGTGGTATTGTTTCAAACAATATAATGGATATTAAAGTTGTTCTTTCTGAAAATCATTTTTTCAAGGTTCGGCAGGTTGAGTAGATATTTTATGAATAATTTAGAAATCTCTGTAGTGTAGTAGTTCTTGACAAGAATTAAAATTGAGAATAGTTGCATATTGCTAAATTCTTTAATTTAGGGCATCCTGTTTAATTCATAACTAATTTATTAGCAACTATTAATAATTTGTCTTTAATACTAAAGTGCAAGGTTCTAGCAACATTAAGCAAAAAAGTTTGCAGATAAACTTTAATATAAAGTTTATGTTTGTTATGAATATTTAATACGATATAACGCAACCTCTTACTTTGCAGCATGTTACCTTTAGCCTGCTAAAGGCGAAAATGCTTTAAAGCAAGATCTTACGAACCAACTTGTTGAGGGTGAGGTCACGACAGCAGCGAAGCGTCCTATCTCACATTAAACAGTAAGCCCTAATTTATATAAAGGAGAGAATGAGATTACATTTTAAATCTGGCAAAAAAAGAGTTCCCCGTATAAAGAGTTTCAAGACATATAGTAGTAAAGGTAGTGCAGCTGATTTTTTTTTGGTAATGATTCTTCTAATGATTATTGCGTTTTTGGTTTTAGTATTACTCAAAAAGTCGAATGAATCGTCATGTAATGCATCAGCCCTCTGGGAGCAGGAAGAGGCTGCAATCTGTTTGCTGAAAGAGTACTATGATCCTAAAGCCTATGAATTTACAGTAAGCTATAAGATACTTAATGAAGAAAATGTATCTATTGAGAAGATTGTTCATGAAGAATTAAAGATTGATGGACAATATGTTGATGCAGTTATGATTAAATATTCTAAAAGAACAATGTTTGATTATGATTGTGTTGATGTTTTTGCTTTTCTGCCTGATGTCGGCACAACAAATGTATTTCATGTTGAAAGTGAAAGCCTATATTCAGCCTCTTATGCAGATATCGTTCATTTTGATAGCAATAATTATCTTGTTATTGCTGATGTTTGCGGTCGAGGTCAATTTCTTAGTATGAATTGTTATAAATGGGATAGTGAACAGAATATTTATACCAGTTTACTTGAAGTTTTTGGTGAGGGAAATAATAGAGTATACATTTCAGATTATGCTTTGTCATATACTGAGAGTGATCTTCTGGTTGAGATTTTTGAGGTAGATGACCGCTTGGTTGCTTTGCCTATTGTAGATCGTACAGTTTCTTTTGCCTCAGAACGTGGTACTGGTCATGTTCTGAATCTTTGTTATGAAACGTGGGATGAAAAACCGATTGAATTCAAAGAGATTCCACTAGTTAAAGGGAGACATCGGGCAGAAAGTTCTGTTATAACGGTTGATACGAACGATTGGATTATTGTTAATAATAATCTGATGCATAAATGGTGGATTAACGGAGGTTTTTCCATACGTTTTGGTCGCCATACATATCTCATTCCCTCTGAGATAGGGACAGCTGAGCTTTTTTACGATACAACGACTGTATACGGATCTGAAAAACGGGTTTATAGGTTTGAGATAAAATAAGGCCTAGATATTCTGCAACTCATAAAATATTCCAGTTAGTGGAACCAATGAGATAGGGGGCGACAGTCATAATAACCCCGAGGTTTTTATTTTCCCATGGTGCACGAGTTATATATACAGTTCCTGTGTAAAGCGAAGTTGTCTGTGGATACAGGGTTCCCCCGAGTCGATGACCAGGCATAAGAGATGGGTCGTCATTGAAATATACCTCCATAGAATCCCATTCAGAAGATGGGGGCGTTTCTACAGCTAATTCAGCCACTATTCCTTCTCCGTCGTTCTCCAGAGCGTTGCTTTTCATTTGAATATGAAAAGAGAAGTTGGTTACCGTTGACGATTGCGGTACCACAGGGGTTATCCCGATGTTGTCTTCGTAGAATAGGTTGCTTTTCGTGAGGTCGTATATGAATCCTGGAATGGTTCCGTAGCCGGGTTCATCCGCTTGTAGTGTCACTACAACCGTGGGTTTGAAGGCAGCTTTGATAGCACGGAACTCGTTGGTTTGGGCGAGGGTATCAACTACATTGAATGTACCCACTGCGGTAATAGTTAGGTTGTCAGTCGCGGGGCCTGGAAAATGTGATGGGAGTGCTATAGGATTCCAGATGTCCGAGCCATAATCATTCGTATAGCTCACCTCTTCGATGTCGCCGGTGTCTCCCCGTCCGCCACTGAGAAGGGGAACGTCATAGAGATAGTTGGAGGCCAGTCGGTAGATATTTAGATCGCCAGAAGTGTTCACCAGAATTCCGTCTATTTGGATTGCATACTCTGCAGAAAGCTCCATGCGCTTTTCGGTGGCGAAGTAGGCAATTATCCCGTTGGTCAGAGTCCACCCTCCGAATGTTCCGGACTCGCCGGCGGGAATGGATCCGGAGGCACCGAATGCGATGCCGTTGGTCTGCGCGTTGAGGTAGTCTATGAGTGCTAAGCCCGGGTCGGAATCGGCAATGAACGGCTGAAGGTATAAAGTGGAACCCCATCCATTGGGATCGACGCCGGGATGAGGTCTGAACGCCATCAGACCACCTGAGGTGATGATGGAGCAGAAATGATGTGATCCGAAGAATAGTCTCTTTTCCTCATACGCATCTTTTATAAATGTTTCGACCCGATATTCACCTGTTCCTATGTCGGGCATCTGTTCCGCCGTGCTGATTGATATCGATACGATTTTGACTTCGGCTAGGATAATCGAACTGCTGCAGCACAGGGTCAATAGCATGGCAAGACTGATTGCTCTTTGTATTGTAGCGTTCATTTGGTATTTCCTTTGTTTATGGCTCTGTCACGGTTTGTGTGGGTGAAACTTTTTTGTTCGACCCCTTCAGGGTCGTATTGTTTTGTTATAACCAACCCCGCATTGCATGCGGGGCTACTAAAGTTTGACTACTTCGTAGTCTTAGAACTGCGACTCGAGTTTACGAGAGAGGCTTTAGCCACTTATAATAAACTTAATAGGCTGAAGCAATGAGCAAAGCGAATGACCTACCTGTTCAATGTTAATAGCCATGTATGAAATGCATGGTCAATTAATCATTATTAGTGTGACAACTGCAACGCAGTTGAATTTAAAGTATTTCGGTTCAACCACACAAACCGTGACAGAGCCTTATTTATAAACTATGACAGCGAGGATGCTGTCGCTCCCGACTCTTGCAACGAAGATCATCGCGTTACTTTATTCGCCTATCTGCGTGCAACGCATAGGCAGGCTATTATATTACGGGCTGTCAGCCCTTTTCGGCGATGAACCATCGCCGCTACAGTTCAGTGTTCACATATTTTGTAGTATACTGTAGCGTCGACTGTTGGTCGTCGAATTAAATAAATGTCTGCGGAGTTTTTCCAACATTTGTAATTAGTAATTTGTAATTGACATTACAGTAGACCATTGTTTTTCTAATTGCTGTCTGGGTATTCTTCTTTCGGGCAGTGCTGTATATTTATATTGGTTCGGTTGGTGATTGTGTGACCGGGGGCTGCTAGTTCTATGATAGTCGAGAGTTGGCCTTCTACGGCAAGGGTGTGATAAGAGATAAGTTGATCGCGCTGCAGGTCGGACAGGGAATTATAACCATGAAGTTTCGCCGTGCGTGAAATTTGGTAGGAGCGGTTTGTGGGGGTGTTGTTGATGCCGTACTGCTCCTCGATATTTATGCATCCTGGAATCAAGGAGAGGACGCGGCCGGTAAAGACGAGGTCGATGATGTCTGCGGGGGGCATATCGACACGTGGACTTACCTTTGCTGGTATTGGCCCTGGAACTTCCAGAACGAGTGTCGTCATGATGAGTTTATTTCCATCCACGGAGTAGTCCATGATCACATCATCGCCGGGCTTAAGATCCGAGAGGGCGTCTATGTTTTCTAACTCAGTTTTTGATGTGACTATGAACTCGACTTGTTTGAAAGCATCAATGGTGAAGTCATATTCACTAATGGTGAGCGTGTTCGAGGTGGTGCCAACCACCTTCCCAAAGGTAAAGCTGTCTTCTGCCACATCACAGGTGTCGTTGGCTATCTCTGGCACGGAGTGGGACTCATGGAGCTTCGTCATGTCGGTTTCGGTCTCATTATCGAGAATCGACATCCTGCCCCCTTCCATTTCGTTCAAATCTATCCAGCTTTCGCTCTCGATATACTTATGCCTTCGTTTGTGCAGGAGTGCGTTTTGTATTGTCCACCCGCGCCACTCGGACATCTGTGTTTCCACTGTTTTCTCCAGAACATAAACGGCTTCTCGAATTTTATCCGCCTTGGGGTAACCATCACATTTTCCAACAATCCGATGTAATGCGGGCAGGGCTTCAGGCCCCAGGGTCTTAAGGTACTCGACATCCAGTCCCTCATTACCTGAACCAAGTTGTTTTTCATATTGGTGGACATTGAAGTTTGCAATGTGGGTATCCATTCCTGCCAGTGCGCAAGCATAGAGAACGATCAGTGTGACAAGGGTGTTTGTATTGATCAACCACTTGGATGAGCGATTTTGGGCAATGCGGATTAGAATGGTGATAAGGCCAAAGGCAACAAGTAGCATCCAGATTCCGGACACAAAGCGGAGTCGTGATAGTGCATAGGTGTCAATGTACAGCCAGAGTCGCCAACCCGAAGAAACCACAAGCATAAGGGTCTGTCCCAGCCAGAGATAAACAAGTAGACGGTTGGTTTTGTTTGAAGTTTTGCCTTTCTCGGGTGGAAATGCAGCTAGTACAAAAGCTCCAGCAAGGAGCGCTGCAACGATGAGGGGATAAGCTCCGCGGTGTGCGTATTGGGCATAAGTCATACCCCGGGGCAGTGCGGACCCTCCCCAGAGGTAGATGGTATCGAGGATTGTCTGAATCATGAAGATTGCATTGAAGAGCAGGAGTGCTCGTCTGGTCATATCTGCAGGGATAAGTTGGTAGATTTTCAGCGGGGTGTCAGCCGAATTATCCCGCTCATCTACAGGCCCTTTAGAGAGGGTGGTGTTTGTTACTGACCCGAGAAGCAGACCCAAAAATGGGAAAATTAGTATCCAGAAAAAAACGTGCAGCAGAAAGGTATCCGGGATACTAATACTGGGCATCATGGTGAAACACGATTTCAGAGCTTGGCTAATAAGCGGGTTCGCCATGGCAAAGAGCAGAATGAACATGGCTCCGAGTGCAAGGGGGATGCCCCAAAGGTGTAGTCTTTTTGTCCAGACTTTCTGACTGGACTTGGCAACCGTGCAAAGGATGCCGTGGGCAAGTGAACGGGCCATGGATACCCACCCGTAGGTAAGTGTTGCGCTTAGTCGCTGGATCCATAGAACTGTATTGGTATGCCAGCCTTCGTGGTGGGCCATCGCTAGTGTGAGTATTCCAAGAACAATGAACAGTAAAACCATAGCATTTGGCGCATAGATGCACCGCGCACATAAAAGGAGATACCCGATGATTAAAAACGTTGTGATTGATTTTGGGATGCGTACTGAAGGCCTGTTCAATAGAACTGCAATCAAGACCGCAATACCAAAGAGCCCTGAAGTCCAGCCTATTGGGTGATCGACAAATAGCCAGTCACCAAATATCGTTAACAGAATAGATACAAGTCCCGCCAGAAGTGTCCATTTAATATGGCAACTGTTTGTCTCTATTTTTGTGCGTATATACTCTTTCATTTAATCACCAAATTGTTTTATTATTGTTATATTTCTATAATTAAAATCTTTCTTATTTTTTAACATTCTATCAAATTCATATTTAATGTCAATTAAAGATATTATTTTGTATTTATATCCTTGATTTTGTTGATTGATTCATTTTTCTTACTGATATCGCATTACGAATCTAGTCAATTTTTTTAAGAAAAGTTACAAAAAGATTTTACAAAACTGCAAATATAATATATATTAAAAATTGATTATTTGAATTAATATGATAATTGTTCGAAAGAGAAGAAGTAGGGGATTAAGATGAACGATGAGATTGATGAACCTGTCGATACCAATGAAGAAGGACTGCAACGTGAACTTGAGGTGCAGAATCAGTATGGAATTTGCGGGAGACCTGCTGCGCTTATAGTGGGAACCTCGGTTAAATTTGATGCGGTCGTAGAATTGGAACTGAAAGGTGAAATAGTCAGTGGAAGAAGCATAATGGGCATTATTACACTGGAAGCCTTCCGTGGCAGCAAAATCATAGTTACTGCTACGGGAAAAGAGGCGAAAGACCTGCTTGATGCACTAGAGGATCTTTTTGCTCGGAAATTCGACCAAGAATGAAGGGAGGAAGAGAATGGCGCGTAAATGGCAAGAGATTAGGGTGTTTATCTCGTCGACGTTTCGGGATATGCATGCGGAGCGGGATCATCTGATCAAGGTGGTGTTTCCTGAGTTGCGGGAGCGGTTGGAGAAGCATCGTTTTCATCTGGTTGACATCGATTTACGATGGGGCGTGACTGCCGAACAGGCTGAGAATGTTCAGGTTCTTGATCTTTGTCTTGACGAGATTGATCGCTACGGTCCATTCTTTGTTGGCATTCTCGGCCAGCGCTATGGGTGGGTTCTAGAGGATTTTCCCGATCCTGCCGTGAAGAAGTATGGTTGGATTCAGGGGATGCCCTGCAAGAGTATCACAGAGTTGGAGATTCTCCATGGTGTTATCCTTAATACGGCAATGACTCAGAACGCCATGTTTTACTTTCGGCAAGATGACTTTCTTAAGAATGTTCCGCAGGATGTGCGGAATGCGATATACACCGACGAGTATGGCGACAAACTGGATATTGTTAAGAGTGATATTGAGAGATTCTGTAGTCAGCACAACGCACCACTTCGTGACTATCCGTGTGCCTGGGAATCGAAAGAACCTGATCCTGAGAATGGGATAGAGGGGCGAATCATTGAACTGGAGCAATTCGGCGAATGGGTGAGGGATGATCTGTGGAATGCTATTGCACGTGAACATCCGGAGATTATGGAGAAGCCATCTGAGCCAGGCAAACCCGGGACTGAAGACTGGCTCGCAGAAGAGCAGGATTACCACGAACGTTTCATCGAATCGCGACTGCGTGTCTATGTGGATCGTCAGCGCATTCAGGATCAGTTAATTGATTACCTCGAAAGCGATTCTATCCACCCTCTTCTTCTTGTGGGCGGTTCTGGCTCCGGTAAGTCCACAATTCTTGGAAAGCTGTGGGAGAACTGGTGCACGCAGAACCCTAACACTTTTATTATTCCTCATTTCGTTGGTGCAAGCGGAGCATCAACGAATCATCACTCCATGTTGCTACGGTTCTGCTTGGAGTTGCGAGCCAAGTTCAACATCACCGAGACAGTTGAGGAGGAGGGGAGCGAACCCGAACTGCGGCCAAAGGCGGTGCCGGATGATCCACAGAAATTTCTTGGCGCCTTCAGTGAGTTTCTTGAAGCCGTGCCGACTGATCAGCGTGTTGTATTTCTGATAGATGCGGTCAATCAGCTTGATGAAATGGGTGGCGCTCAAGAGATGAACTGGTTGCCCTATGTTTTGCCCTCGAATGTCAAGATTGTGGTGAGTTGCATAGAGGAGTCGGAACGAGAGGAACCGGCGCTAAATGCCTTGCGCCGTTGCAAGGTGCCTGAGCTTTGTGTCGAACCGCTCACGGACGACGAACGCATTAAGATTATCACCCAGGTTTCATCCATATCTGCCAAGAGCCTCGGCTCAGAGCAGATAGCACTGCTGTTGAAGAACCCCGCCACCAAGAACCCTCTGTATTTGACCGTGGCTCTGGAAGAACTGCGCGGTTTTGGTTCGTTCGAACAGCTAGATAGCCGTATCCAATCGTTTCCCTCTGTTGTGGGCGCGGAAGGAGTCATCGGCCTTTTCATACAGGTCATCGAACGTCTGGAACATGAAATCAATGTCGATACGGTAAAGGCTGTCCTGTCTTTGATTGCCACCAGTCGTTCGGGGCTGAGTGAACGCGAGTTGGCTGAACTCTTGAATAATGTGGTCGACCATGAATGCGAGGGAGAGCTGCAGATCATTCTTCGGCAGATTAGACCCTATCTGCTGTGCCGTAGGGAGCTGATCGACTTCTATCACCGCAGTTTTTACAAATCCACTGCTGCGCGTTATCTTCACCCCGAGGAATTCAAAAACGAATGCCAACAGGCATTGGCTGACTTCTTCCGACAAGAGGCTGATCCTGAGGGTGACAGATCTTGGTCTGGCGAATCGAGAGCCCTTTCCGAGTTGCCTTTTCACAGCACTGAAGCCGAGGATTGGGCCGGACTCATTGGCGACGAAGTCACCCCTGGCATTTTGACCGATTTACGCTTCATTCAGGCCAAGTGCGAGGCGGGTTTTGTGTATGAGTTGGTCACCGATTACAATAACGCACTGGTCGCTCTGCCGGAGTTTGCGGAAGAGAAGAAACGGCTTGTCCGGCGAGATGAAGCGATGTTGAACTATCACGCGATGCTCAAGGAGTATGGCTGTCTCTGGTGGGACTACGTGGATCGTAAGGACAAGGGGCACGCTGGAGAGGAACCCAAACGCCCGTCACTACCTATCGAATTGCGTGCAGAAACGGCACAGGAAATACGATCCCTACGTGCCGCCAGACTGCACCTCTTTGCCAGCTTTGTTGCGGGCCACACGGCATTCCTGGCATCTCACCCGATTGAAACGTTGCCACTGGCCTATAACGAAGCCGATGGAGGACCCGTGTCATCCTTTGCGGAACGAGGGCTTGAGGTCTGTGATCGCCCATGGCTTCGCCGCCACCTTCGCCCACCTGCTTCTACTCATCCCTCATCGTGCATTCGTGTTTTTGAAGGACATCGTGGTATGGTTTCGCACGTCAGTCTCACCCCCGATGGAAGAAGGGCTGTTTCGGCCAGTGAGGACAATACCCTCAGAATATGGGATCTGGACTCCGGTCAGTGTATTCGCACACTCGAAGGACACAGGGGCGGTATCTATAACGTCAGCCTGACCCCTGATGGAAGAAGGGCTGTTTCGGCCAGCGACGATGGCACCCTCAGAATCTGGAATTTAGACACCGGCCAGTGCCTTCACACGCTCGCCGGACACAGCCTCCGCATCTGTCATGTCAGCCTGACCCTTGATGGAAGAAAGGCTGTCTCGGCCAGTGAGGACAAGACTCTTAGGATATGGGATGTTGAGACAGGCAAGTGCCTCTATACGCTCGAAGGACACAGGGACGGTGTCTGTCATGTCAGCCTCTCCCCCGATGGAAGCAGGGCTGTTTCGGGCTGCGAAGACGGTACCTTTAGTATATGGGATATGGACACCGGCGAGTGCCTTCACTCCCTGGCTGGACGCTGTAGCTTGGTTAGGCACATCAGCATAACCCCTGATGGAAGAAGGGCTGTTACGGCCATCTTCGGTGGTCACCTTATGATATGGGATTTGGACACCGGCGAGTGCCTTCGCAGTATCTCAGGACACATGGATGGTATCGATCATGTAAGCATTACCCCCGATGGAAGAAGGGCTGTTTCATCCAGCGACGATGGTACCCTCAGAATCTGGGATCTGGACACCGGTGAGTGTCTGCACACGCTCGCTGGACATGGCAGCGGTGTCAATTACATCAGCCTGACCCCCGATGGAAGAAGGGCAGTTTCGGCCAGCTCAGACAGAACCCTCAGAATCTGGGATCTGGACTCTGGAGAATGTCTGCATACGCTCGCGGGACATAGTGGTGATGTTTTATACGTCAGCCTCACTCGCGACGGAAGAAGGGCAGTTTCGGCTAGCTCAGACAGAACCCTCAGAATCTGGAATATGGACTCTGGCGATGGTCTTTCCTCGCCTGTTGGACGCAGCGAAAAACTCAGGCACGTGAACTCAGGCTGGGGTATCCCTACGTTTAGAGGAAATAGCGGTGGTGTATGTCAGATTGACCTCACTTACGACGGAAGAAGGGCTGTCTCGTCCAGCTCAGACGGATCCATAAGAATATGGAATATGGACACCGGCGAGTGTCTTTCCCCACTCGTTGGACGCTACGACAATATCAGGTACGTCAGCATCACCCCCGATGGAAAAAGGGTTGTCTCGGTCAGCTCAAATGAGACCCTCAAAATCTGGGATTTGGACACCGGCGAGTGCCTTCACCTGCTCCCAGGACACATATATAGTGTTTATCATATCAGCCTGACCCCCGATGGAAGAATGGCTGTTTCGTCCAGCTACCACGGTACCCTCAGAATATGGGACCTGAACAGCGGCAAGTGCCTTCGCACTTTCGAAGGACACAGCTTCGACGTTAAGAGTATCCTCATTACCCCCGATGGAAGAAGGGCTGTTACATCCATATCCGACAATACCCTTAAGATATGGGATTTGGACACCGGCGAGTGTCTGCATACACTCTCAGGAGATGGCATCTGGATCACGAGTGTCCTCATCTCCCCCGACGGAAGAAAGGTTGTTTCGTCCAGCTCAGATGGCTCCATCAGAATATGGGATTTGGAATCTGGCGAGTGCCTTCCCTCGTTAGCAGGACACGGTGGCTGGGGTGGCGATCACTTCCTCCTTACCCCCGATGGACGCAGGGCTATTACAGACATATCCGTAAAGACTATCGTGATATGGGATTTGGACACCGGTGAGTGTCTTCACACGCTCACCGGACACAGCCACCACATCACGAGTGTCCGCATAACCTCCGATGGAAGAAGAGCTGTTTCGGCCAGCATTGACAATACCCTCAGGATATGGGATTTGGAGTCTGGCGAGTGCCTTCACGTGCTCACAGGACACAGCGCCGCTGTTAATCATGTCAGCCTCACCCTCGATGGGCGAATTGGCGTTTCGGTTAGTAATGATATGACCCTAAGGGTATGGAATCTCGACTCCGGTGAGTGCATAATTGTTTACTATTTGGGTTCAATAGGCCTGTCAACAGCGATTTCTGGCGACCTCATCGCATGTGGAACTGCATACGGTCAAGTGTATCTTTTTACAGGTGTCAATTTTCCACGGCCCGGTTCAAATATTCTCACTATACATCGTTTCGTTCGTCGAGGGGGCTTCCTGTGGCGCGATCAGCACCTTTCCCATTGTCCCCGCTGCGCCAGAGCATTCTCGCCACCTCGCAAAGTCGTAAGAATAGTCAGGGGCTATTCAGCAATACCCATTCCACAATCTGCATTCGATGACCCTCTCCTCCTCGCCGACTGCCCGAACTGTGGCAAGCCTCTCAAGTTCAATCCGTTTTTTGTGGAGATGGGAGTAAAATCATGACACGTAGATGGCAAGAGATTCGGGTGTTTATCTCACATACTGAACGGGATAGTTTAATTAAAGTGACTTTAACAGAAGGAGCATCAGATGAGTAATCAATTTGAAAATGGACCAAACTGTTGTCCAGAGTGTGAATCGGAGAATCTCATGTTTAGTAAGAAGCGACAAGTCTACCTATGCGATGTTTGTGGGCATGAGTTTGTTGTTCATAAGTCATCCAAGCCTCTGCGCATTTTTTTCAGCTATGGGCATGATCATAACGAGAAATTGGTTCAGCGTATCAAGGTGGATCTTGAAGAGCGTGGGCACGATATCTGGTTTGACAATAGTGAGATCAAGTCTGGCGACGAGTGGCGGCGAAATATAACGGAGGGAATCGCGGGTAGCCATCGAGTAGTTCTCTTTTTGTCGAAATGCTCTACAAACGATCCTGGTGTATGCCTTGATGAAATTGGCATTGCCATTGGAATCAAAGGGGACAATATCCAGACAATTCTCGTTGAAGGCGAGAAGGATGTTCGACCACCCCCAAGCATCAGCCACGTCCAGAGACTGGATATGCAATATTGGAGGCTGTATCAAGATGTAGGACAGGATATCTGGAATGCTTGGTATGGCGAGAAAATTGCAGAGATTATTAGGGTTGTTGAAAGCGATGAAAGTGTTTGCTTCACGGACGAGACTCAAGAGTTTATGGCGAAGCTCAAGCCGGTCAAATCCAACATCAAGACGAGGGAATTGCTGCTTAAGCCTTTTGTTGGCAGAAAGTGGATCCATGATTCGGTAGAGGCGTGGCGGAACGATAGGCAGAGTGACTCACGCCTTTTCTGGGTTGTAGGAGCGCCCGGCGTTGGGAAGAGTGCCTTCGTAACGAATTTTGCCCATTTCGGCAAAGGAAGTGTCATTGCACTGCATTTCTGCGAGAGGAACAAGCAGAGTCACAAAGACCCGCGGCAGGTGGTGCTCAACATTGCGTTTCAGCTTGCCTGCCGTTTTCCTTCCTATCGTAAGAATTTGTTGGATTTTCCTGAAACAAATAAGCTTAACATAAAGGATGCGGGCGAACTTTTCGACTACCTTCTGGTTAAGCTTCTGCTATACGTTATTGATGCTAAGCGAGAAAAATATATTGTTATAATCGATGCTATCGATGAGGCAAATGTCGACGGTAGAAATGCTATTGCCGAGTTTCTGATGCAACATGTGGACCTACTCCCAGATGGTATTATACTGCTTATCACCAGTCGTCCAGAAGAGGAAGCGATGAGGCCTCTTCGCGGACTCTCCGGGCTCAAACCAGTTATGCTCGAAATGGATAGTGAAGAGAATCATAATGATATACGGGAGTACCTGCATCATCGACTCCCCAATGCTGGCGAAGTAGTTGTCAACGCCATTCTGGACAAGAGTGGCGGAGTGTTTCTTTATGCCGAGTATATCTGTGAACAGCTTCGGCAGAGCCAGTTGTCACTAGGGCGATTTGATGAGTTTCCAAATGGTCTCGACGGCATTTATGCGCAGTACTTCGCGCGTCAATTCTCCGATTTAGGAGAGTACAAGAGTACCACTCGTCATGCGCTGGGCATTCTGATCTCCGCCTGCGAACCACTTGAACCAGACTTCTTAGCATCCTCCTCCGATTGGGATACATATCAGCTGGAAGATTTTCTGGATTCACTCGGCAGTTTGCTACGGAAATCCGAGGGGCGACTGTATCCCTTTCACAAATCCCTCTTCGACTGGCTTTCCGACAAGGCCAAGTCAGGCAACTACTTCGTGAGTGCCGAGGAAGGACAGAATAGACTTGCAGGCCAAGGCATGCGTGAATACCGCCACTCACTAAGAGATTTGTTGCCTTACAACCTACGTCATCTGCCGTTCCATCTTGTTGAATGTGAGCGCAGGGACGAACTGATTGGTAATGACAGAATTCCTGGACTCCTTACGGACTTACGCTTCATTCAGGCCAAGTGCGAGGCGGGTTTGGTGCATGAGTTGGTCGCCGATTACAATAAAGCACAGGCTGCTTTGCTAGAGTTTGCGGAGGAAAGTGAAAGGTGGATTACGGAGAAATCGTCAGGGCGTGCTGATCGTCTTCGGCACTTTGGCACCTTTACCTCGAATCATTTAAAGGCTCTTGTGGAACAACCGGCCTACACACTGCCGATAGTCTGGAACTCTGCGGATAGCGGACCTGTTTTTGAGCAAGCTGAAAAGCTCATCTCCGGTTTTAAACTTCCTTGGCTTCGCCGTTCGCCCCGTCCCCATAGTGGGCCTCTCTGTTCGCAATGCCTGCGCCCTCTTGAGGGTCACAGCTCTGATGTCTCCAGTTTAATGTTCACCCCTGACGGGCGACGTGTGGTTTCTACAAGTTGGGACAAAACCCTTCGGATCTGGGATTTTGAAAATGGTTTTTGCTTACGTAGTCTTGAAGGTCATAGTGACTTCGTCCTTAGTGCGATTATCACCCCCGACGGGAGTCGTGTGGTATCGATAAGTAGAGATAGTACCCTTCGGATTTGGGACCTTGAAACGGGAGATTGTCTGCGTATCATTAAGGGCTACGTAGATTGGGACGCCACTGTGGTTATGAGCCCAGATGGTCATCGTGTTGTGTTAACAGGCAGGGGAGATACCCTCCGAGTTTGGGATATCGAAAAAGGAGAGTGTTTGCATGTTTTCAAAGGTCATTATGACGACGTGTACAGCATGAGTATTAGCCCCGATGGGCGCAGGGTCATCTCGGCAGGTGAAGATGGAGAACTTCGGCTTTGGGATATTGAAACTGGAGTATGTCTACAAATCCTTAAAGATCACGAGTCACCAGTATTGAGTGTTGACATTAGCCCAAATGGGAAACATGCGATTTCAGCAGGATGTAGCAGAGCATTTGTCTGGAGTCTCGTTACGGGAACATGCATTTGCTCTCTTGATAACTGTGGACAATATTGCTGGAATCTGGTCATCTCTCCAGATGGACGTCGCATAGTTTCTATTGTTGACTACGTGAAGATTGTGACTTGGGACTTGTTTTCTGGTAAGTGTTTATACACTTTTGATGGGTACACTAGTTCTGTGGAGAGTGTCATTGTGAGTCCTGACGGTCGTTATATTGTTTGTGGTAGTGAGGATAAAACCGTCCGAGTATTGGATATTGAGAATGGAAAATGTCTTGCCGTTTACTATGCAGATTCCAAAGTACTTTCAGTTGCTATATCTACGACTGGAGACAGAATTGTTTGCGGAATGGCTGATGGTCAAGTTCATTTTCTCAGACCTGTAAACTTTCCAGTTCCTGGACCAGTCATTCTCACAGCCAAGAATGATAGCATCGCTAGTTGTCCGCTCTGCAACAGCGATTTTACACCCCTGCCGAATGTCATAGTTGCCATCCCGCAAGATGCAAATTTTCCATCTTCACCTGAATTTTTCGACGACCCACGCCTTCTTTCCGATTGCCCTCATTGCGGCAAGCCGCTCAAGTTCAATCCGTTCTTTTCGGATGGAGGAGCCCCGATGTATTCAGAGAGTATAATCTCTCCGTTCGAGAAGCTGATAGATGCTACGACCGGAACTTGGCGTTTGGAGAAGAATCGTTTTGTCGCGGAGCTTGCAGATGGACAAGTTACGGCTTGGCTGACTCCGGTGAATAATGGGAATGATCCTAATTTGGTTTCGCCTGAGTTCGATATACGGAACTTAAGAGCTCCACGGTCTTGTCCTCGTTTCTCGTCGGATAGTAAGTTTTGTATAATAGAAGATGAGGATTCCGGAACTATTCTCTACAAAATGGGTAAGCAGGGGCTGGAACCAACCGATATTTGTGTCGGGAATTCAACGCAGTTCTCTGGTGATAGCCAGCTTTTGTCCACCGTACGGAACAACGAAATGGCTGTATGGAGCTTTGTTGAAAAGAAGTACGTATCTCGTGGGGTGCCAAGGAATAAGAATTGTTCTGTTTTACGTGCGTTAAGTAGTGATGGTAGAGTTCTGTTGGTGACGAGTTGTGACCTTGATAAGGTTCAGTGTTCAGAGGTGTGGGACACTCGCGACAGTAAGCTTCTGTTTGAGTCACAGTGTCTGTGTGACTGGCCTGTTCCGGTTCTCACCCCAAACGGATCGCATCTTGTTGCAGTGCGTAGCGACAATATGCTCTGCGTATGGGATCTTTTCAAAAGCCAATTGATTCATGAAGAACCTGCTCCTGAGGAACCCCGTTTGCTTGCCGTTGCGAGCGACGCATCAGTATACGCCTGCGTTACGAAAAACAACGAGATTATCCTCAGAAGTGGTGACACAACCAGCAAAACCTCCCCTTTTGGTAAGCGATCGAGGCCAAAAGCCATGGGAACCATATTCTTAACGTCCAGCTGCCTTCAGATCGTGTATTGCAAAACGGATGGTGACGAACTTTATTTTGGTTATATTTTTGATATCGAAGCTGGAAGACTAAAGCACGGCAGATATGTAGCTGGCAGGGAGTGGAAGCCTGATGATGACCAGTTTGAAGTTGCATACGAGGCAATACGCTATCGTCTTCATTCCCTACAACGAATTGACATTGAACTGGGGGATTTCACGTCTCCCTCGGAGCGCATGGTGCTACCTCCGTGGCCAGATTACTGGACAGCCTATGACGTCAGTCCAGACGGCAAGATCTGGGTACTTACAAACCACTTAGGCGCTGTTATGCTGGCAACCCTGGACTACGCTAGCAACATCGCTGTAAGGCTTTGGCAGAAGCCAGATCCTCCTCGACGTCCCACCCGCAGATATCCCGACCCTCAGTGTCTGCGATCTCTACTATCATCAGAAGATGTTTTGCCGTTTTGATCAGGTTGGTGGTGGGGACTTAACGATTTCCTTGTATATCGGGTGTTACAATATTGAAATGGTATATGCGCTGTTCATCTGCCATTACTGAGGTGTAGTGGTGCTCGATCGTTCCTATTCCTGAGCATATTGGAACGAGGCGAGTATGACCACCATTGATTAGTGTAAATGATCCGTCATAGTAACATTTTATCATATTTTGAACGCTGAGCTTAGGGATTGCGTTTGTTGTTGAGTGATTAAGCAGTGAGTCCGTCAATATGACAATCCAGTATGATGAATTAATCGTAATTGGTCTGCACTCTAGACGTCTTAAAGATAAATGTTGATGACGAGTGGAGGGGAGTTTTGTCAAGGGAGGGCGATGAATCCTAAGAGAGACGCGATAAATCTCGTCTGTAAAGGGGATAAGAAGAATCTCAATCAATGAAATAAGGGAGTAAATTTTTGTTTTTATAGTAAAAAAGTATTGAGATTTTTGTAAAATTGTAATATTATAACAAAGTAATACTTTGGCAGACTGCCAAAGTTGTTTGATTTTACAAGATTATAAACAATATACATCAAAAGAGGAAACTCCAATGCAAACTAAACTGACAATTGTCTTAACTTTTATTATTATACTAATCATAAACAACAGGAGCAACGCAATGACTGCAGCAGATACAACGCCACAACAACCTGATTATTCCAAGGATTTCAGCTGGGTAAGTAAGCCAGCCAAACTTGATAAACCTGTTGATGTATTTTATGTTTATCCAACCATTTATGCTGGCAAAGAATCTAGAAATATGGATATTGCAGATTCTGCACTTAGAGCCAATGCTAAAGGCTTGTTGACAGCTCAAGCTGGAGTATATTCCCCAAGTGCAAATCTTTTTGCCCCGTTTTATCGTCAGCAATCTGCTGCATTTCAAAGCATGGAAGCAGGCAATGGAGGCACAGATGCATTTGCAGATCCAGTTTTTCAGCTAGGTGCTGAAGATGTGGAACGAGCCTTCGACTATTATCTAAAAAATCTTAATAAAGATAGACCATTTATTCTTGCTGGTCACAGTCAGGGTACAATGGCTGTAATTTCTTTAATGCGCAAGCGCTTTAATGATCCTGAACTTCAGAAGCGACTTGTAGCAGCTTATCTGATTGGCTATTCAGTTACTAAAGATGATCTAAAAAAACATCCATGGATGAAGCTTGCTAAAGGCGAGACTGATACAGGGGTGATTATCACTTATAACACTGAAGGTAAAGACGCTGGTCCTTCTCCTGTCTTACTTCCAAATGCAGCAGTAATTAACCCATTAAATTGGAAGACCGATAGTACTCCGGCTAGTAGAGACAAAAATATTGCCGCGCACTTTTTTGCTGATTCAGCAGGAGAACTAATAGAAGAAATTCCCGATTTTGCAGGTGCATATATAGATACTGAAAAAGGAGTTCTTATTGTAACAGATATGAAAACTCCAAAATCAGACAAGATAGATCTTGACAATACGGGCAGATGGTCTAAAGGTGTTTTTCACAGATTGGATTATGCATTCTGGTATGATAATTTGAAAGCCAATGTTGCGAAAAGAATTGATGCTTATCAGAAAGAGCAAAATTAAAGAATTTGGCTATGTCACGATTTCCGTGGTTGATGCTTTTTTGGTTGACCCGTAGGCCATTCGCTATGCTCATTGCTTTAGCCTATTGTTTGTTATTAGAGGCTGAAGCCTCTCTCACGAGTTTGAGTCAGTGTTGTTTTATTTGATTATACTTGGGTTTGTCATAAGACTTAGACAAACGTTGTTTGTCTCCGAGCGGTCGTGACTCGGCTACAGCTATTATGCTACAAAACCAACATTTCATGCAAGAACAGCTCTCTGTAGCCGTGTCCTGTGGGCACGGAAATGGAGTTTTAGAACTGCGACAGTATCCTGCATAGTCGCAGAGCGAAGCATGGAAACTATTTAATATTTAGTGATAATTCGCTTTTTATTCTTTTAAAGGTTTTCCAAATTCTCCTGCATTTTGAGCAGGATGGTTATATTCTTCAGGAAATTTTCCTTCAGCTATACCGCCTGTATCGTCTTCTGATGGCGGAGGTAAAACCCAGTCTTCTCTTTCAAAGACTTTTGTTTTGAAATTAGACTGTTCTATATTTTTTGTTTCTTCTTGAAATGCCATGCATGTTCTAACACATCCCTTAGCTCCACAAACAGCAAAATAACCAGTGTGATCAAGTATTTGTTTGTAATATGGCACAATTGTGTTAGTTGGTAATTCTTCATTTGCCGTCCAACTACCACCCGCAATGGTATATGCAGCTCTGTATGCAACTTCTTCGGATATATTACTGTTCCGCACATCGATATCTAGTCCGGGAAGTGACTTCTTTAAAAATGGTGATGCTTCATAGTTTAAACCATGATGAGTCATGGTGCATCTTCCCATTAAAACATCTCCCCATTCAATCTCGATATCATCAATTTTTATTTTAATAGATTCACGTTCTCCTATTCTTGGAATGGCTCCGCCAGGACACATATCGACACACTTCATGCATTTCTTACATAATGTGCCTGGTTTAATGATTGGGTCGGGTTCTAGTTCAAGATCTGTCAATATAGTTCCTAGACGAACTCTTGGTCCCCATTTTGGATGAATAAAAACTTTTGCCCATCCTATTTCGCCTAGACCACATGCCACCCCTGCAATACGAACATTTAAGCTTATATCGGGGCTTGGTCTGTCTGGAGCAACTGCTGGGTTAAGGCCAGATCGTTCGGGAACGGCTGGGTATATGGGAACTGCTTCTCCTCCATTATCTTCTAGCATGCATGCTACATCATAGGTAATCATAGGACGAAATATTGTATTTAGTTTATTATATGAATAATAAGTATAATTTGCCCAGTGTGTGCCTTCTGTTATCCCCCTATAAGCTCCCCTTGGAAAAGGTGCTAAAATAGTAATAACAGATTTGCACTCTGGAAAAATATTTTTTGGATGCATTCTTGAGGGAGCATTATCAAAACGTTCAATATTTGCAACACCTAGGTCTCCCCCTAGATCTCTAGCGAGTTTTCGTAATTGCTCTTTTAAATTTGTCATAATAGAAGATCCTTGTATTATTTTTCGTTTGTAATTGGACGGTTATACATATCACGTGCCCAAGGCTCTCTTTTGCGGAAAGAATTTGGAAATTTATTTGAGAGTTTGTTACGTTCTTCCAAACTAATCATACAGGCTCTACCACATGCAGCAGCATAACGATCTTTTACTCCACCTTTTCCGTGTGTATCTAAAGCTCCATTATTGCAGGTGGCACAGATTTTTTTGTCAATATTCCCGTCCTCGTTATATGCACCTAGTGGGCAACTTTCAATACAGGCATTGCAGTCATCGCAAAAATCAAGTTCTTGAATAGCATCAGCTTCTAATTCATAATCTATAAGAATCATTGCTAGACGTTGACGATGTCCAAATTCAGGAGTTAAAAAGAAACCACCCTTGCCTATGATTCCAAGACCAGCTTGTTTTGCAGCATTTTCTATTGCAATAATTACATTTGGAGCAGGTTTTCCAGGTGAAACAGGAATGCCATAATCCATATCAGCTTCTTGACTATATCCAAAAAGAGGAACGGCTTCGATACCTTCGCATTCCAATGCACAAGTTAAGTCATAAGTTGTCTTGGGTAAGAAAGTGTCTTCTAGCCAATTGAACCCAAATGCTCCGTAGGTATTACCAAAACTAGTGCCTTCTTCAATACCGCGAATTGAACCACGTAAAATTCTGCGTCCGACAACTATGACTGATTTACATTCTGGAAAGATTGATAGTGGACTTTTTTCTGCAGGAAGTTCATTGAAACGGTCTATTGAAGCAATTCCTATTAGGTCTGCACCTGCTTTTTTTGCCATATTCTTTATTTGTTCTGAGTTCATTTGTTATCCTATTTTATTATTTTGAGTTAAATGTCGTATTCTGCATATCCAAGTGCAAAGGATGCAGATGACGCTGTTGCTCGAATCTGCTTTCCGTACTCTTGAAGTTTATCTTCGTTTATTGTTTTTGGTGTAAAATTTCCACCAATAATTCCTACCATTTCACTTTCGCTGTTAAAAATAGGGGAGGCACAAGCAATTGAGTTGTTGTCTCTTTCCCTGTTCGTCCATGCTATATTCTTTTTTCTGATCTCCTTGATTTCTTTTGCAAATTTAGTTTGCGAAGTGATTGTGTTTTTAGTGTATTTTTTCAAAGTATTCATTTTGAAGAAAAGATCTAATTCTTCTTCAGAATAATATGCGGCACAAACTTTACCACTTGCTGAACAATGAATAGGATTAAAGTTTCCGGCAGTTAGAAAAGGGTCATTGTTGGCTCTATAGTAGGAAACGTCAACCATCATAGGTTTTTGTTCGACAGGAATACTGAAATATGTATCAATATGCAACTCTTTTGATAATTTTATAATGAAAGGGTGTACCTTTGTTCTTATTTTATGTTTCGAAAGAGACATGTTTGAGAGGGACAGTATTTTCATTGATATCTTATATTTACGCGAAGAGTTTTGTTCCACATAACCAGTTTCTTTTAATGTTTTTAATAGCCTGCATGCATGACTGTTGGGAACATCTAATGTGTTGGATATATCCTTTACAGAAAAACTCTCTCCTGTTAACGAAAGTAATTCTAAAACTCTGAAACCATTTTTTAATGTATTATTCATATTCTTTCCATATTCTATATATTAGAATTTAAAACGAATGATATCACATAGTAGAATTATGTCAACTGCTTTTTTTAAATTTTTATATTTAAATTTTGTTATTTACTATTTATGGTTCAAAATGATAGTATTTTCACCCAATTAACAAAAAACAGGGATTTTATGGGATACGAACATTTACAATTTGAGAAGGATGCGCATTTTTTAGTTACAGGTGGCGCAGGTTTTATTGGTAGCAATCTTTGCGAGGCAATACTAAGAATGGGATATAAGGTCACATGCCTTGATGATCTTTCAAATGGATTTCAGTCAAATGTTGATCTGTTTTTAGACAATCCTAATTACAAATTCATAAAGGGTGATATTAGATCTTATGATACCTGCATGGAAGCATGTGATGGTGTTGACTATGTGTTGAATCAGGCTGCCTGGGGAAGTGTTCCTAGGAGCATTGAGATGCCTCTGTTGTATGAAGACGTAAATGTTCGAGGGACATTGAACATGATGGAAGCTGCAAAGCTTCAAGGTATAAAGAAGTTTGTTTATGCTTCAAGCTCTTCTGTTTATGGAGATGATCCAAATCTGCCAAAAAGAGAGGGAGTAGAAGGAAAAGTTCTTTCACCTTATGCATTTACCAAGAAGGCTAATGAGGAATATGGACATCTTTATAAAGATATATATGGTTTAGATACCTATGGGTTAAGATACTTTAATGTTTTTGGTCGTCGTCAGACTCCTGATGGAGCCTATGCTGCTGTTATTCCTAAATTTATTAAGTTGCTTATGAATGATGAGGCTCCTGTAATTAATGGGGATGGCATGCAGAGTCGAGATTTTACATATATTGAAAATGTTATTGAGGCTAACCTAAGAGCCTGTAAAGCATCTTCTGAGGTTGCTGGGCAAGCATTTAATGTTGCATATGGTGGTCAAGAATATTTGATTGATATATATAAATTCTTGTGTAAAACTCTTGGCAAAGATATTAAACCAATTTTTGGCCCAGATCGCGCTGGTGACATTAGATATAGTAATGCTGACATTTCCAAATCTAGAAAAATGTTGAACTATGATCCTGGTTGGGATTTCCAAAAGGGCATCCTTGCCGCTATCGAATGGTACAAGGCAAATCTCTGATTTTCGTTCTAGCACGAAGGACATAGAGAAGATTATTAGCCACGAATCGACATAGGGCGGCCGAGCCGCCACCAAAAGAATTTTATTGACAAAATCATTTTCATGACAAAATCATTTTAGAAAGAATTTTAGCCACAAAAAGGCATAGGGCTGACAAGCCGCAACCAAAAGAATTATCGCGCAGAGCAACAGAGAACGCAGATTATTAAAAGAAAAAAGATAAAATACTTATTGGCAAAATCATTTGTGGCAGAATCATTTTCTAAGAAAGAGTTTTTATATTTTAATTAAGAAAAGATGAAAGATCTTTTACCGTAGAACTGGGGTTCTCACGTTTAACTCCTATATTAATAATTAGAAAAAATGATTTTGCCATTTAAATGATTCTGTCATGAAAAGTTGACAGGTATAAAATTGATTTGTAAGTTATTGACAAATATATTGTTAGAAATATTTAAAATAATAATCAATCATAAAAAACAATAAAATTCTGTTATTTTGTTTTTCATATTGTAATTTGGGATAATTAAGAGTAAATTCAAGCTATAGTATTAAATAAATAATAGTGTTCTTGTATAGAACGTATTATGAAGACTAGCATAATTGCCTGTTTATTTTTGGTGATGTTGCTGGCTGTCAGTGCTAACCTGTATATTTTCAAAAATCAACAAAAATGTATCTATCATATTTGGAGCTAAACAGTTAGATTGGATTTATGAAAATACAATTTGTATCATAAGTTAAATTATAACAATACGCCCATAAGGGTGAGACGTTGGTAATGCATCTCATAAATATGCGGACTTAAGATTATGCAAGACCTATTGAGATTGGTTCACTGACTGGTAAAAAAAATAAAGATGCTGCATAAATATAATGTATAGCAATAAGAAAGGAAAAATGGATGAAAAAGTTAATGGTATTGTTGGTTGCGTTGTTATCATTTGTAGTAATAGTGCAGGCAGAAGAGATTGTGATGTCATGGAGTTCTAATGGGGTTGTCATGGCGGAGGGGATGGCTCCTGGGGCATTTTGTAAGGTGGAATGGGTCTCTACTTTGGATCAGACATTTACAAATGTAACGAAAACGATTGTTTTTAATGATATGGTGGCCGATAGTAACGGTGTGATTCGACTAGGAGTTCCTATGTATTTTCGAGTGAGCGTGACTTCGGGAATAGTCAGTATTCCCGGCGGAACGAATGGCGGAACAGATGCTGATTTCGGCGCCTATTCATTAACGGTTGACTCTTTTTATATGGATAAGACAGAGGTGACAAAAGAGCATTGGGATGAGGTGTATAATTGGGCAAGTACTAATGGCTATATTTTTGATAATATTGGGTTAGGTAAGGCAAGTACTCATCCTGTTCAAATGGTTAATTGGTATGATTGTGTGAAATGGTGCAATGCTCGAAGCGAAAAAGATGGCAGAACTGCTTGTTATACCGTAGACGGTAGTGTGTATAAAACAGGTCAAAGTTCTCCAGATTGCAACTTTGATGTCAATGGATATCGTTTGCCTACAAATGATGAGTGGGAATATGCAGCAAGAGGTGGATTGAGTAGTCAACGTTTCCCATGGGGAAATACGGTTACTCACGGTCAGGCTAATTATTATAGTACTATAGAATATGGTAGTTATGATATAAGCCCGACCCGTGGATATAATCCTGATTATGATGATAGTCCAACACCTTATACAAGTTCGGTTGGTAGCTTTGCTGCAAATGGTTATGGTCTTTATGATATGGCAGGAAATGTTTGGGAATGGTGCAATACCGTTGGTGGTACGAGCCGCGGTATGCGGGGTGGCTGCTGGTCCCACAATGCTCGCTACTCGCGTTGCGGTTCCAAGGGCTTTGACGGCCCGATCTGGAGCCACGACTACTTAGGTTTCCGTTGTGTCTACCGTTGAGCTAATCAAATGCGAAAATACGTAAGTTCGAAAATGCGGAGTTGTGGAAAAGCTCCGCAGATAATTAAAAATAAAATGAAATAATTAAAAGCTTGAAAAAAGAGGTGTTTCGTGGAATGAGAAGGATTCAAGCTGTGGGTGAGGGACGAGGCCCGAGTTGCCTGTCCTTAGCCCGGAGGGCGAAAGAGGCCGCGAGCGTTGGAAATCATTTGGCGTTTTACGAAAAAAATATTAAAAGAAGTGTTACGAGCTTTGCTAAGCAAACTAAGAATTCATGCTTCGCCTAAAGGCTTTGCAGGACACGATGGGAAATATGGGACTTATGGGAGTTATGTTTCTATTCGCTTGTATCGAATAAGCTTTCAAAAGAGTAACGTTTGTTTCAATTTGATGTTAGATGTTCAACAATTAAAGAGAATATTTCATTCATTGTCGTTTGTTTTGGGACCTGAAGGATCTTATGAAAAAGAATATAATAATAATAATTTTGTTAATCTGTGTAGGAGTTTCTTTTGCAGATAGTGTTAAGGAAGTGAAAGAGGGAAGTGTTTTGAAAGAAAAGATGGAGACGATTAATCTTTGGCCGGCGAATAAATCACCTTTAGGTGATGGTAAATTTTCAGATGAGAATGCAGTCATTACTGTTCATCATCCCGATAAACCTAATGGTGCAGCGGTTGTTATATGTCCTGGCGGTGGCTATGGATGTCTTATGATGAATCCGGAGGGGCATGGAATTGCAAAGTGGCTTAATAAACATGGCATCACTGGTGTGGTTTTAAAGTACAGACTTCCTCATGGTAACCATGCAATTCCTCTTGCGGATGTAAAACGAGCAATACGAACTGTTCGTTACAGTGCTGAAAAGTGGGGATGCAGTACCAACCATATTGGTGTTATGGGGTTTTCAGCAGGTGGACATCTTGCATCTTCTGCTGTTGTGCATTTTGATTATGGCGATGCTAAATCTGATGATTTAATTAACAGAATTAGTTCTCGTCCTGATTTTTCTATATTGGTATATCCTGTGATTACCATGGGTGAGAAAACACATAATGGAACTAAGAATAATTTGCTTGGTATGAATCCTGATGATAGTCTTGTTCAATTTTATTCAAATGAGAAATATGTTACAGATAGCACACCTCCTACATTTATTGCTCATGCCAAAGATGACTCAGCTGTTCCTCCGTATAATAGTCGTGTCTTTTATGAACAGCTTCAGAAGCATGGCGTACCATCTGAGTATCTTGAATTGGCAAGCGGTAATCATGGGCTTAATGGATATAAGGGACCGATGTGGGATGCGTGGCAAACGCAATCAATTGAGTGGCTTAAAAAGAATCTATTATTCTAGTGTTACGTGACATGTGTTACGTGGTAAGTGCTGAGCATTCAGAGTTGCGATTTAAGAGATAATATAATGTTTCGTTAATTGTACTTTGTTCATCCGTAATTATTTGTCTTTTCATTTAATGTGTGTCTACATCATTTTCTGTTTTTTACCTTTCCACTCTATTGCAATGTCACTTTGCCAAAAGAAATCCAATATTTATTTTGACATCTATGGTATTATGAATTATTATGTCTGACATATTAAATTGTGCCAGGTTGATATGTTTCTGAAATCCGGCAAAATGGTACAATGATTTTAATGATTAATGTTTGGTTATAACAAGAAATGAGTTTTTAATGGGAAAAATAGAAGGATTAATTGCGGCACCTTTTGCGCCGATGTCTGATGGTGAAATTGATTTGGGAAGAGTAGCGGATTATGCTGGTTTTCTAAAGAGTGGTGGTATGTCGGGAGTTTTTATAAATGGGACGACTGGTGAGAGTATGTCTCTGACTAGTGATGAACGTATGGCTCTTGTGGAGGAGTGGGTTAAATACAAGAGTGATGATTTTAAAGTGATTGTCCATGCAGGACATAATTCTTTAGTTGATAGTGTTCGTTATGCTCGTCATGCAGTTGAGTGTGGTGCAGATGCTTTAGGTATTATGTCTCCTTTCTTTTTTAAACCAGAACTTGCTGGACTTATTAGGTATATTGAAGAAGTTGCATCTTCTGCTGGCGATTTGCCTGTGTACTATTACCATATTCCTTCTCTTTCAGGTAGTGATTTTTCTGTATATGATTTATTGTCTGGGTGTTCGGGTATATCAAATTTAAAAGGCGTGAAGTTTACATATGAGAATCTGATGGATTTTCGAGATTGTATATCAAAGGAAGATGGAAGGTATGATATGCTTTGGGGACGCGATGAGATATGCCTTGCGGGGTTGTCGATGGGGGCACGAGGTTTTGTTGGATCTACTTATAATTTTATGGCTCCATTATATCTGCGTATCCGCTCCCTATTTGAATCTGGGGATATTGAAGGGGCACGTTTGCTACAGGATCTTTCCATTGCAGTAATCAAGGTCATGATTGAATGTGGAAATGGAGTTGTTGGCGGGAAGGCTATTATGAAAATTGTGGGGATGGATTTGGGAGAAACTCGTCTCCCTCTTTTGGGACTGGATGATGTCTGCATTGATGATATGAAGATGAAGCTAGATGATCTTGGATTTTTTGATTGGGTGAATAAGAGGACTTGATATTGAATATATCTGAGAAAATTGAGAAACATATAATTACTAGTATTCATGATCTCAAGGCAGGAGAAAAACTTTCCTCAGAACTTGAGTTTGCTAGAGAACTTGGTGTGAGCCGTGCAAGTGTACGAGAATCAATCAGTCGATTGCGTATGCTTGGAATTCTTGAGTCACGTCGCAAACGTGGACTGGTTGCTGGTGAACCGGAGCTTTTTAGTGGAATGCAGAGTATTCTCGAGACAAACCTATTGAATGAGAGTAAACGGCGAGAACTATTTGAATTGCGTATGATGCTTGAGATTGGAATGGCAGATTCTGTCTGCAGAAACTGTGATGAAAAGAGTATTTCCGAGCTTACTTATATTGTTGATGAGTATGAAAAAAAGAATGATGTGGAGAGGCTTAATTATGATTACATGTTTCATGCAAAGCTCTATGAGATATCCGGCAATAGTCTTCTTTCAAAATTTCAGGAGACGTTGTTGCCTTTTTTTAATGATGCATATTTACGAGGTATTCGCAATAAGATACAATTAGGGCATAGAGAGCTCCTTGAGGTCTTGAAAAGTGGTGTTCCTTCTGACTTTAGAGAAGCTATGAGAACTCATTTATCTCCACATTTTGATGCTATTAAATATTCAACAGAATAAGGAGATAACAAAGATGATTAAAGTAAAAAAAGAAGTTTTGTTTGAATCACAAAGAGATGGATATTCGATAAATCGTGTGCCAGGTGTTATACATACTCTAAGCGGTGTGGCTGTGCTACACTGTGAATCTCGTAAAGGTTCTGGAGGAGATTGGGATCCTATGGATATACGGATGCGTAGAAGCTGTGATGGATGTAAAACATGGGAAGAACCTCGTATTGTTGTAGACCATCAAAATTTCGGCACGACTATTAATAATTTTATTTTGATACCAGATTGTAATACAGGGAGAGTATGTGCCCTTTTTTGCGTTGATTATGCACGTGCATTTCGTATGTTTAGTGATGATGACTGTCTTACTTTTAGTGAACCAGAGGATATTACAAATGTATTTGATGGTTTTAGGGGTGAGTATGATTTTAAGGTGATTGCCATAGGTCCAGGTCATGGTATTCAGCTGAAAAGAGGTAGGATGATTGCTCCGATATGGGTTTCGCCAGGTACTAGTCCTGGAGGGCATCGCCCAAACAGATGTGGTGCAATCTATTCAGATGATGGAGGCGAAAATTGGATAGCAGGCGAGCTTGTTCCTGATACTTTGCCGTGTTGTAACGAATCTGAGGCAGTGGAGCTTTCTGACGGGCAAGTTATGATGATTATTCGTACATATGACCTTGGTGATGGTGTTTCAGACGTTGACCATTGTTATAAGGCAAAGAGCTATTCTCCTGATGGAGCTGGTGGATGGAGTGAACCATTACTGGACAAAGAGTTACCAGACCCAATATGTTTTTCAAGCGTTTGCCGACTGGATGATGATACATTGGTTTTCTCGAACTGTGCATGTCATGAAGTAGAAATAACTAATTGGGCAAGGGATAGAAAAAATCTGACTGTTAAGGTCAGTCGAGATGAAGGCAATAGCTGGACAGAGCTTTTAGTGCTTGAACCAGAAATTGCCGGGTATTCAGACTTGTGTGTTATTGATGATGGTCATGTTCTATGTGTTTATGAAAAGGGGATGTATGGCGAGAATATGTGCAAGAATAGTAGTTTGATTGTTGCTTCATTTAGAATATAGAACTATGAATGTTAACTTAACAAATGATAAAAATGAGTTTGTTACTACAGTCTTGTGTGAGCAGAGTGATAATTTGAATACAAGTTTTAAAATTCCATGGGTGTCTTTCATGTAGGAGTAACACCTTTCAATTTTAATGAGTGTAGAAGCTATCTCTTTTAATTTTCGTTTATAGTTGAAAAAAAACTCTGTAAATATTAAATTACCTCGTATTAATAATTTTGAATATATTGGGAGATAAAAAATGAATGATGAAAGATATTTTATTGGGCTTGAGGATGTGCGTTTGGTAACACCTATTTCTAAAGGTGTAGAGCTTTTGGTAGATGCCGAAAAAGTGCGTTTCGAATTTGTAAAAGACGATGTGCTTAAAATTAAGATTTCGCAAGCGATGAAATTTGATGCTAAACCAACATTTGCCGTGATACATGATGAGTTTGGTTCCGTTGAAACAAACATACGTGAAACCGCAAAAACAGTTACAGTTTCTTCAAGTAAATTGTCTGTTAAAATTAGTAAGTCACCATTTAAGTTTGATGTTGTAAGAGCTGATGGCAGCAAGGTAATTGCATCTGTTGCAGGTTCAACATATAAGTTTATGAATAATCAGTGGATGGTTGAAAGAAAAACCGCTGTTGATGATGTTTTTCTTGGGTTGGGCGAAAAAACTGGTGGAGCAAATATTAAAGGTCGTTCTTTGACCATGTGGAATACTGATATTTTGTCACCGAACAGTGATGGTGTTGTTAGAGATCAGAGTAGTAAAAATCCAACAGAAAATCCTCGACTTGATATGTATGACCCATATTATATGTCAATTAACCTTCTGTATCATGTTTCCAAAGAAAATAGTATGGCATCCGCCAGTTATTTTGACAATGGTTATCGTATGCATTTTGATATGACTAATGATAAAAAATATAAGGTTATGGCAGAGGGGGGGCAGCTTACCGAGTATGTTTTTGCTGGTCCAACCATTAAAAAAATTCTAAAAAATTATACTGATTTAACAGGTGTTATGCAGGCTCCTCCTTTATGGGCTCTTGGGCATCATCAATGCCGTTGGCATGATTATAGTCAGAAGCAATGGCTAGAGTTGGCTTCTATTTACAGAACAAAAAAGATTCCATGCGATACATTGTGGTTGGATATTGATTATATGGATGAATATCGAGTTTTTACATGGAATAAAAAACAGTTTCCTGATAGAAAGAAGGCATTTGCTAACTTGAAAAATGATGGTTTCAGAGCTATCACAATTGTCGATCCTGGAGTAAAATATGAGCCTGGATACTCTGTATTTGATGAAGGTTTTGAAAAAAATCTGTTTTGCAAGACAGATGGTGGACAAACTTATATTGGTCAGGTCTGGCCTGGTCGTACAGCTTTTCCAGATTTTGTGCAAGAGGGTGCTCGAAACTGGTGGGGTAGGCTGAATGCTGAACATGTGGAAAGTGGTCTTGCCGGAATTTGGAATGATATGAATGAACCTGCAACTGGTAATATTCCAAATGATGCTATGCGTTGGGATAGAGATGGAGAAAATCATTCTCACGAAAGATATCATAATCAATACGCAATGCTTATGGCTATGGGAACCGTGCAGGGACTTAAAGCTGCCAGACCGGAGTATAGACCTTTCGTTCTTAGTCGTGCAGGATTTGCCGGTATTCAGAGATATGCAGCAAACTGGACTGGTGACAACTGTTCGGATTGGAGCCATCTTGCAATGAGTGTACCAATGAATTGTCGTCTGAATATTTGTGGGCAGCCTTTTGTGGGTAGTGATACTGGTGGCTTTTGTGATGATACAAATGAAGAACTACTTGTTCGTTGGTATCAGTATAGTTCATTTCAACCTTTTATGCGTAATCATCAGTGTGCAGGTCAAATAGATCAATATCCTTGGTCATTTGGTAAAAAAGCAGAAAGCCTGATCAAATCAGCAATTGAATTACGTTATCAATTTATGCCTTATATTTATAGTGTTTTCATGAAATCAACACAGGACTCTACACCAATACAGACACCGTTGTCATATTATTGGCAGGATGACCCTGAAGCTTTAACCAATAGTACTGAATATATGTTTGGCGATTCTCTTCTGGTTGCTCCAATTGTTGAAGAGGGACAGACTGAAAGAGTTATTTACCTTCCAAAAGGAAGCTGGTATGATTTTTATACAAACAAGCTCATTAAAGGTGGTAAATATATTACTGTTGATGTTCAAATGGATAGAATACCACTATTTGTAAAGGCTGGAGCTGTTATTCCTCTTGCAAAGGTTGTTCAGAGTACTATGTTCTATCAGCCAAAAGAGTTGGAACTTAGAGCCTATTTACCTATTAAGAAAGGGAAAACAGTTTCTGTTCTGCATGAAGATGATGGAATAACAGATCGTTGGAAAGCTGGTGATATGCTCCAGACATCTCTAACTCTTGAGAAAACAGGAAAGCAGTATAAGCTTTCGGCTGTAGTTGCTGGAAATGGTTTTCCTGAGAATAAAAGAAAAAGTTTTGTTGTCTCATTTATAGGTGCAGATGTTAAAAATCAAAAAGTTAAAGATGGCTTGAAAGATTTTGAATTAATGATTGAGGATTAGTTAGATGAAGGGATGGTGGTGGATGCTGTTTTTGGGGGAGAGGACGAGGCAGGCCTAGCTCGTACGGAAAATGGGAATGATTCATGCTTCGCCGAAAGGCTATGCAGAACATGGTGGGAGTTATGTCTTGTTTTTTTCATGCGTCTTGGGTCATGAGTCATGCGTCAATATAATTAAAAACCAATAACTTTTACAACTAGGCGAGATAATGACAGTCTATGAGTCCGATGTGTTGGAGCTGAGAACCTCTTTTAGTTGATCATCAAGAAGTTTCATGGTAAATGGTTTTTGTATAAAGCATATATCCTTATCTATTACTCCATGTGTTGCAATTATATCTTGAGTATAACCAGACATAAATATTATTTTAATTTTGGAATTCATGGATATAATTTTTTCCACAAGTTGTAGACCACTCATCTCCAGCATAGCAAGGCATGTTGTAAGTAGATCAATTTCTTCGCTGTGTTCAGTAGCAAGTATTATGGCTTCTTTGGGGCTTTGAGTTGATAAAACATTGTAGCCTAACCTTGTGAGCATTCTTCCTGTCAGTAAAATCATGGTGGGTTCACCGTCAACTAATCGTATAGTTTTATTTCTTTTTCATAGTTACCAAGAGGTTTGTGTACCTTTTATTTTTAATCATCTTTATTCATGTTATCCATTCCTTTGTTGAATATGATGCAAACATATACTAATTAATACTATATATTATACTGCTTCTTGTATAACCCTTTTTTATTAATAATGTTCGAAAATAGTGTATTTGAAGATTGTTATTTCTTCTAAAGTTTTGTAATATATATTCAAATTTTTTAATTGAAAGGCTGAAATAATGGAATTTACAAAAGAAGAAATAAGAGCAACGATGAAGGTGCTTGAATCAGCACAAAGTCCTGCGTTATTAGAAGAAGAGAACAATAACATTCTAAGAAAGCTAACAACAATGAAAGAATTTGTTGATGCTGATTGTATTGGTTGTTATATTTCTGTTGATGGAGAAGTTGAGACAGGAAGTATGATGGTAAAGGCATTTGAAATGGGCAAAAAAGTTTGTGTTCCTGCATATTATGATGATGTTGAAGGCTATAAATATGTTGTTATGGATAGAAACACTCCCTTGATTGAGGGAAAATATAAGATTCCTGAGCCGAAATGTAAAATAGAGATTGAACAATCTCCAGATATTGTTATTATTCCAAGTGTTGCGTTTGATTTCGAACGGAACAGGTTAGGGCATGGTAAGGGATATTTTGACAGGTTGCTTGCAACTGTTTCAAGTGATACTCTAAAAATTGGTTTAGCGTTTTCATTTCAGATTGTTTCAAAGATTCCAACCATTGAGACCGATCTTCCCATGGATAAAATTGTTTTATCCCAAGGGACGATTCAGTCGTGCTCGTGTTGTAAATCTGACACATAAGAGTTTGTAGTAATTTTTGCTATATTATTTTATGTGTCTATAAAATAAATATGAATAATTCCAGCATGTATATAGGCTGTTAATTATAGAAAGGTAATACGACAATGATCGTAATAAATGTACTCATTGGTCTTATTGCTTTAATTCTGGGTTCTGGTATTGGATATTTGGTTAGAAATAGAATAGGTAAGACAAATGCATATTCATTGGAAAACCTTGCAAACAGAAAATTAGATGAAGCAAGTCAAGAGGCTAATTCAAAGAAAAAAGAGGGGGAAATTCAGGTTAAGGCAGAAGTGCTGAAAGCCAAAGAAACCTTCGAAAAGACTACTAAAACTAGACGAAAAGAGCTTGAACAGATTGAAACAAGAATTTCTCAGAGAGAGACAAATCTCGATAGAAAAGTTACTCTGCTTGACAAGAAAAGTGATGTTTTAGATGCAAAGCAGGAAGAGTTAAAGACTAAGGAAGAATCTTTGAAAAGAGATAGGGTGGTTCTTGCCGAGAAGCTCCAAGAAGAGGCAAAAGTTCTTGAGAGATTATCAGGCATGACTCAGGATGAGGCAAGAGATCTTCTGTTGGATAGAGTTGAAAAAGATATTCAGAATGATATTGCAGGTATTACTAGAAGACTTCAGGAAGATGCAAAAGCTAATGCAGAGCGAGAAGCTCGCAAGGTTATTGCTCTAGCAGTTCAGAGATACTCTGTTTCACATTCAAGTCAGATGATGACTAGTTCAGTAATGTTGCCCAATGAAGATATGAAGGGTCGTATTATTGGACGTGATGGCCGAAATATTCGTTCTCTTGAAGCTGCAACAGGTGTTAATATTCTTATTGATGACACACCGGAAGCTGTTGTTATTTCAGGTTTTGATCCTATTCGTAGAGAAGTTGCTAGATTGTCTCTGGAAACACTTATTCAAGATGGCAGAATTCATCCATCAAGAATTGAGGAAGTTGTTGAAAAGACTCGCGAGAGCATGGATACTACTATTAAGGAAGCTGGAGAAGAAGCTGCTTATATGTGTGCACAACACGATATTGAACCAGAAATTCTTAAATATATTGGACGTCTTAAGTTTAGAACCAGTTATACACAGAATGTTCTGCAACACTCTATTGAAGTTGCCGGCTTAATGGGGGTTATGGCTAGTGAGCTTGGACTTGATCCAACAGTTGCTAAAAGAATTGGTCTGTTTCATGATATAGGTAAAGCCGTTGACCATGAAGTTGAGGGTGGTCATGCTATTATTGGTGCTGATTTGCTTAAGAAATTTGGAGAAGATGACGATGTTGTCAATGCAGTTGCTGCACATCATAACGATGTGGAAGCTCAGACGCTTTATGCCGTTCTAGCCGCCGCAGCAGATGCAATTTCAAGTTCTCGTCCAGGTGCAAGATCTGAAAGCACAGACTTCTATGTTAAGCGTCTTGAAAAACTTGAAGCAATCTCATACGATTTTGAGGGTGTTCAGACTGCTTATGCAATACAGGCGGGTCGTGAAATCAGAATTATTGTTGATCCGGAAGAGATTAATGACGCACAGGCTATGACTCTTGCAAGAGATATTAGCAACCGTATTGAAGCTGAATTGAAGTATCCGGGGCAGATTCGTGTGGTTGTTATCCGTGAAAAACGCTGCTTGGAATATGCTAAGTAGGCTGAATGAAGCGGAGCTCCGGGGAATGAGGCTAGGCCTCGTTGAACGATGCTGCAAGCATCATTCAACAGGAGCTTTGCTCCTGTTCCACGGCAACCTTGTTGCCATTAAACGGTCACAATAACATCATTAACATCGACTGCGTCGGTCAAGTATATGAAATTACCTTCCAACTTTTTACCGTTTAGGGTAATTGATTTGTTGCCATTTTGTTTTATTGTGACGTTGAACAGTTTATTTCTAAATGTTCTGTTTATTGATATCTCGTCCCACTCTTTTGGTAGAACAGGATTAATAATCAATTTGTCATAATCTCTTTTAACACCAATCATATTGTCTATTATTGAGTTGATAATCCAACTTGTTGATCCAGTTATCCATGTGAATTCCATTTGTAGAGCATTGTTTCGATGTTCAGGAGCATAATATCCATTTGCATATATATATGGAGGACATTTCTGTTTTGGACTGTCAGGGGTTTCTAGGTATCCTGGAGTTATTTTTTTAAACACATCATATGCTTTGTCTCCATCATTCTGCAACAAGTGTGCAAGCATGAAAAATGCATTGCCATGGGTATAAATTGTACCATTTTCACAGATTCCAGGTTCGAGATAACTAATGCGTCCAATATAGTCATTTCTCTTCAAGTATGGAGGCGATACTAATTTATATCCAATATCCATCTTGAGATTTCTGTCGCAGGCAGCTAACAAGGTTTCTTTTTGCTTATCATCTGCAATACCTGAGATTAGAGCCCAGCTTTGTGCATTCAGGTATATTTTGCCTTCTTGATTTTTGGATGAACCAACAGGGTTTCCATTATCATCAAAACAGCGAACAAACCAATCTCCATCCCAGCAGTTGTCGTGCAGAGCTTTACCAATTGTTGCAGAGCGTTTGGCGTAATCATCGGCAAGATGATTTTTTGTGTACTCATAAAGTTCTGTCATCTGGTCTAGTGCATACTTGTAGGCCATTGATAGCCATATGCTTTCGCCTCGTCCACCTTTTCCAATGCCTGTTAACGAGTCATTCCAATCACCAAATTTAATAAGGCATATATCGTGTTCGCCTTTGTTTGACTCCAAGAAGTCAAGAGCTGCACTTATATGCTCTGATACAGTAGCTTCTCCGTTGTCATAGTATGGGACAGTTTTGTTTAAGAATTCCAAATCGCCAGTCTCTTTTAGGTAGGCAACTAAAGTGAAAATCAGCCACAATGCACTATCGCTATATGTTTTTGTGTCAACAGGGTTCCACCCTCTGAGAGCAAGACCACTACTGTTCTGGTGGGCGAATGCTTTTTCAAGAATTTCTTTTGTTCTTTCAGGATCAAAGGAAGATATACCATAGCCGTGTTGAACAATATCTCTGTATCCCATCCATCCCCAACGGCACCATGTGGCACCGTATAACGATTGCTGCTTAAGCCATCCGTTGACCATTGTGTTAAAATACTTGTCAGGAGTTGTTACTTTGTTTAAATTTTCTAGTTCACATTTTGATTTTTTCAGTTCTTCAAATAATTCATCAATTTTTGGAAGAGTGTTTTCTCTTACCTCGGCTATAGATTCTGGTTTGTCAACCATGCCATTAATTATGTTTATCTCTTCTGACTGGTCACTATTAAGTTCGATATTAAACTGAAGAACACCAATTGTTGCATCAGATGACCCGCTTGAATTTCTGCACTTACCCTCGATAATCACTTCCGGCGCTGCTAATGTTGAGTATTCACCTGCAAATATTCTGCGAGAACCATCGAACCCATCAGGTTTACGATCTGGTAGTATGTAGCCTGTAAGATAATTGTGAGGTGCAATGTATGGGTGCTTCTGAACAATCATTGCTCCTTGTTCCTTGTCGAACCAGCTACCTCTATAGATTGTGTCACCGTAGCTTTCAAATCCCCATTTGTACATTATAGAATATTGGTTATATGTAAAAATAGATAAAGAACGATTTTTGTTTCCTCTGTTCTCCACTTTTATTTTCCAAATTTCTGCAGGTAGGTCACCCTTTGGCACAAATATTAGTAGAGATGCTTTTATTCCATCGACTTCTGAGGTGATCTTTGTATAGCCCAGTCCATGCTCTGCTTTGAAACTATCATATTTTTTGCAGACAGGTTCCCAACCTATATTCCAAAATTCACCTGTATCATTGTCTCTGACATATATAAGACGGCTCATTAGGTGGTCTCTACCAAAAACTTCTATATCGCAAACTCTTCCAATACCGGTATATAGTTTGATTGCTTCGTTGTCGTCAATTTGTATGTCACAGTATCCTACCCCCGTCTGCTGTACGCAGGAGAATACAGAATCGTTCCATAAAAAGTTGTCAAAAGCCCTGGGAGTGGCTGGGTCGGTTATTACAAAGTTAACTGTATCGTCTTTAAAATGTCCGTATTTATAATTCATGTCTTTAAATGTTTTCTGTCTTCTTTCAAAATTCTTGGTTTGCTACGAAAAAGTGTATAGTTCAAGTAAACTGTAAATGGTAAACTCAGGTATTGCTTTGCAACTTATTTATCAAAGTCGCATAAGCTTCCAGCTTGTAGGCGTTTCACTCGCAACGAAGATCGTTACGTTACATAAATACCGCTAAAGGCATTCGTAATTAGTGATTTGTAATTAGTAATTTTTTTTTCCTACAGAGACCTTTTACAATTCTTTTTATTCTTAAGTGGTACAATATGATAAAATGGTTTACAAGTAAATGAAAAATTTCATTAAGAGTGGTTTTTTTGCATATTTTGTGATTTTTCCAGAAATATTTTCATTTTTATAATGAAAAACATATAAAGATAGTGTACAATTTCATTGTTACTTTAATATACATAGCATTTTGTTGTGTGATGTAATTACAAAATTTAGAGGAATTAACATGGGGAATAAAAAGAAAAATGCAACAATTACAGATGTTGCCAGAGAAGCAAATGTATCTTTAGGAACTGTTTCGCGTGTTATGAATGGTGCGGAATCAGTAAATCCTGAATTATCTCATAAAGTATTAATTGCAGCAAGAAAGCTTGGTTTTGTACCCAAAACCTTATATAAGCACTTAGCTGTTATCACAGGTAGGCGGAATCCATCAATGCCTACTGGTTATTTACAAGTTTTGTGCTCGTTACTTGAACAATATGCATATAAGCATAAGATGAGTGTTGAAATCATTGATGTTCATGATTTGGATAGAGCAATTGATTCTAGGATTCTAGCGGTTGTTGCTGTGGTCTTTTCTGATTTGATTGCAGAGCTTAACAATGTTCCGAATCTTCCTGTTTTGACAATTAATCATCCAATGGTTGACAAGGGGATTCATAGTGTTTATACAAATCATTATCAGCAGGGAGTTGATGCTGCAAAACATTTGATTGATATGGGGCATAGAGATATTGCAATATTGACAGATTTTACAGATGAATGGGGCGATAGTGAGCGATTGAAGGGGTATTGCGATGTTTTGAAAGATGCTGGAGTTACGCCAAATGCAATTAACATGCAGACAACTACTGGTGGTGTTGCTATATACGATACACTACAACGCTGGACAAAGGGTGGTATATCTGCTATTATGAATTTTAGTGATGACGTTGTTCCAGAGGTAATTCATCTTTTGTCTAACATTTTCAATATGAAAATTGGTACGGATATTTCAACTATATCACTTGAAGATATACCAATGTATCAGTATTTTACTCCTCCTCAGACTGTTGTAAAGCAACCCCTCGCAGAATTGGCAAGTCAGGCTGTCGAGAATATTGTCAAACTGACTACTGGCAAGGCGGATAAAGGTGTTCTTGATATTCAGCTTGAGGGTGAGTTAGTTGAGAGAGACTCTGTTGTTGATCTAAGGTAGCCCAAAGGCTACGATTTAAGAGTTAAGTGATACTAGAGTTATGTGTTAAGTGCGGAAAAGATGACGCATGGCTCCAGACGCATGACGCATGGTTTCAGTGTTCGATTATTAACCGATAGATGCTTTCCTGTTTATCCATTCATCCAACGAACTAACCATCTAACCAACTTTCTGTTTGATAAATTTTGAAATTGTTTTCATTTTTTTTCATTCTGAAATGTTGGTAATTTAAAACTCAAATATTATACCTTCTTTTTCTAGGAAAATCAAGGCATAGTTTTTGTGTGTGTGTGATAAAAATAAAAAATAGTTTTTAATTACGATGGGGGTAACGCAACGATCTTCGTTGCAAGTATAATAAAACGTCTACAAGCTGGAAGCATGTGCTACCACAAAAACGGCGTTTTTTCATTATCTTCCTTTTCTTGTCGTGCCGTCTTTGTCGAGCCGTAGTCTTGAAGACGCGAAGGCTGATCTCATGCAACAACAAGCCAACACTTGAACGTGGAAAATGCTTATATTTGTCTCCGTTCTTGTTTTAAGATGGTAATGAGGACATTACCGCTCCCGTGCAACAAGACAATACTTAGGGCTTACTGTTTAATGTGAGATGGGACGCTAACGCTGCTGTCGCCAACTCCAGCCTCAGCAAGCTGGGCGTATATTTTTGTACTAAGATGATTTCGCCTTTAGCTCGCTAAAGGTAACTCATTGCAGTGCAAAAACATACGTGATATCGCATTAAAGATTCATAAATCACATGAACTTTATATTAAAGTTCATCTGCAAGCTTTTTTGCTTAAATGTGCTAAAAACCTTGCACTTTATTCTGAAAACTAACATATTAATTGTTACTAATACGTTAGTTATGAATTAAACAGGAGGCCCTACTTAAACGCAGGACCGAGAGCGAGAATATCCCCTGTTTTATAAACTATTTCAATCTTAAAATCAAAGGTAAAAACATGATTTGCTTTATTACAATTGACTTTGTTTCTTAAAATTAATATAATTCCCAAGATAATACTTATAAATGGTCAGAAGTAGTTATATTAAGTGAATTTTTACTGTTTTTTGGAGAAATTATGACAAATATTAAAGGTAACATGGTTATTGCACAGAGCGGTGGACCAACAATGGTTATCAACCAAAGTCTTGTAGGGGCTTTGCTTGAAGCAAAAAAACACCATCATATTGATAAGATTCTTGGGTCACTACACGGAATCAAAGGTGTTTTGGAAGAGCATTTTATTGATTTACGTTTGGAGAGCGACGAGAATCTTGAGAAGATTGCCAAAACTCCATCTTCAGCATTAGGTTCAGTTCGAATGAAACCAACCAAGGATGATTGCGCAAAAATTTTTGATATCTTGAAAAAGAATGATGTTCGTTATTTCTATTACATTGGTGGTAATGATTCTGCTGAGACTGTTCATATCATTAATGAAGAAGCTCAAGATGTTGGTTATGATTTAAGATCCTTTCATATTCCTAAAACAATTGATAATGATTTAAGAGAGAATGATCATACTCCAGGTTTTGGTTCTGCAGCAAAGTTTGTTGCAAGTGCGTTAATGGGTGATAATTTAGATAATAGAGCTTTAGGTGGAGTTAAGATTGATGTGATTATGGGACGCCATGCAGGGTTCCTAACAGGTGCAGCCGGTTTGGCAAGAGTTTTTCCTGGTGATGGACCGCACTTGATATATTTGCCGGAAGTTCCTTTCTCAATAGACAAATTTGTTGAAGATGTTCAAAAAGTTGTTGATTATCAGGGGCGTTGTGTTGTTGCTGTCTCCGAAGGTATTTCAGATGAGAATGGAACACCAATTTTAGCTAAGCTTATGAACGAAGTTGATTCGCATGGTAATGTTCAGCTTAGTGGAACAGGTGCTCTAGGGGATTTATTAGTTGCAGAGTTGAAGGCAAAGACAGATATTTCAAGAGTGAGAGCAGATACATTTGGTTATCTACAACGTTCTTTTGTTGGTTGCATTTCAGAGAATGATGTTATAGAAGCTCGTCAGGTTGGTAAGGAAGCTGTTAAAGCTTCATTAACGGCAGAGAGTGGTTCTATTGCAATTAGACGAGTTGATGCAGATGACTATGCGGTAGAGTATGAATTAGTTCCACTAAAGAATGTTGCAAAAGAGACAAAGCATATGTCAGCAGAATTTATTGCAGATAATGGGCATGATGTTACACCAGAATTTATTAATTATTTGAAACCTATTGTTGGCGAATTGCCTGAGATAGGTAAGTTGAACGGAATATAAAGAATTAACAAATATGTTTTCCGCTCATAGAGCGGACTCTACATTGCGTGTGCATAACAGCAGAAAGTGTTTGAATATGTATACTGTAGTGTCGGCTCTGCGAGCCGAAATAAAAAAGTTATTAAGGAAAAGATATGGGTGATTTTAAGCAAAGTGAAGTTTCAAAAGCGGTTTGGCCGTGGATGGACGAAAGTGTAGAAGATATTAAAAATGCAAATGTGAAACCAGCATTAATACAGTTTGCTGTAATGATGTGTATTGGAGCATTGCTCTATTTTAAATTTCATAAAGAGATAATGTCATACATTGTTTTTGGACTGGCATGTGTGGTTCTTATTAGTGGATTGGCTTTACCAAAGGTTTTCAAGGCAATAGAGGCTTTTGGAGCATTTCTTGGCAGAGTTGTAGGAGGACTTATTACTTGGGCTCTACTGCTACCATTTTTCTTCATTTGTTTTGTGCCGGGTAGATTGATATTGCTTTTAAGAAAGCAAGATCCATTGGAAAGAAAGTATGATAAGGATGCTGAATCTTATTTCACACCTTACACTAGACATACCAAACCTGAATATTACAAAAACCAATTTTAAGATAGGGATAATTTATGAATATACTTGGAATTAGTGCATATTACCATGACTCAGGAGCAGTTCTTCTTCAGGATGGCAAAATTGTTGCTGCAGCACAAGAAGAGCGTTTCTCAAGAAGAAAACATGATCCTCGTTTTCCTGTTCATGCTGTACAATATTGTTTGGCAGAGGGTGGGGTAGGCAAAGATGAAATTGATGTCTTGGTCTTTTATGATAAGCCAATTGCAAAGTTTGAAAGAATCTTAAAATCATACTTTTCTGTTGCACCAAAGGGAATCAGACAATTTATGATGGCGATACCAATGTGGTTGAAGCAGAAGTTGTGGATTCCGTATCAGATTGAAAAGCAGTTGCAAAAATTAGGTTTTTCAATGGCAAAAGAGCTGATGTTCACCGAGCATCACGAATCTCACGCAGCTAGTGCATTTCTCCCTTCTCCATATGAGTCGGCAGCAATTCTTACTTTAGATGGAGTTGGTGAATGGGCATCCTGTACGTTAGGTCAAGGTAAAGGCAACAAAATTGCGCTATTTAGTGAAATGCGTTTTCCTCATTCGCTTGGTCTTTTGTATTCTGCTTTCACATATTTTACTGGCTTTAGAGTCAATTCAGGTGAGTATAAACTTATGGGGCTTGCGCCATATGGAGAACCTGTTTATGTTGATTTAATTAAAGATAAGCTTCTTGATATTAAAAAAGATGGTTCTTTCAGAATGAATATGGACTATTTTTCATTTGTTGATGGTTTGAAAATGACAAATGATAAATTTGCAGAACTCTTTGGTGGACCTGCTAGAGAAGCTGAGTCTCGCATTACTAAGCGTGAGATGGATATTGCAAAGTCAATTCAGGTTGTGACAGAAGAGATTATTATGAAGATGGCAGTTCATTTGCACGAAAAGACCGGCGAGAAGTATCTATGTATGGCTGGCGGTGTGGCATTAAACTGTGTTGCAAATGGCAAACTTCTTGCAGATGGACCATTTGAGAATATATGGATTCAACCTGCTGCTGGCGATGCCGGTGGTGCTCTAGGTGCAGCAATGTTTGTCTGGCATCAAGTTCAAGGAAACCCTAGAACTTCTGATAATGTTAATGATCAGATGGAAGGTTCTTACCTTGGACCAAAATTCTCTAATGAAGAGATTGAGGCATTTATTAATGCTAAAGGATATACAGCTCACAAATTTGAAGGAAAAGCTTGGGCAGAAAAGATTGCAGAAATCCTTGATTCAGACAAGGTGGTTGGACTTTGTCAGGGAAGAATGGAATTTGGACCCAGAGCTCTTGGTGGAAGATCTATTATTGGAGATCCTCGTTCGCCGAAAATGCAGTCTATTATGAACTTGAAAATTAAATATCGAGAATCTTTCAGACCTTTTGCTCCAAGTTGTCTTGCAGAAAAAATTTCTGACTATTTTGAAATTGAAAAAGAGTCTCCATATATGCTTTTAGTTGCTCCTGTGAAAAAAGAGCGCTGTATTGAGATGGACGATACACCAGTTGATGATTATGATATGCTTAAGAGAGTAAATCTTCCTCGTTCAGATATACCAGCAATTACTCATGTTGATTACTCTGCTCGTATACAGTCTGTTACAGAGAAGTCAAACAAGGGCTATTATGACATCATTAAGGCATTTGACGAAAGAACTGGTTATGGAATTATTATTAATACTTCGTTTAACGTTCGTGGGGAACCAATTGTGGCAACTCCCGAAGATTCTTATCGTTGCTTTATGAGAACCGAGATGGATTGTCTTGTGCTTGAGTCATATCTGTTGTTCAAAGATGAACAACCAGAGTGGGAAGAAGAAGGCGACTGGCGCGAAGAACACAAACTTGACTAACGAGCGGAACTCGATAGTCAAGTTGGAGTTTAAGTAGCGACCTGAGGTCGCAAGTTTAGGTTTAAGTTCGTTTACGAGTAAGTGTGAAAATAGTAGAAGGAGTATTTATGAAAAATTTTGAGAATCTAGATGTATGGATTCGGGCTAAAGATTTAGCTGTTGAAGTTTGTCGTGCAGTGTCTGCATGTCGTAACTTAGGGTTTCAGGATCAAATTATGAGAAGTTCAATTTCTGTTCCATCAAATATAGCTGAAGGGGCAGAAAGAAATGGAAAAAAAGAATTTATTTATTTTCTTGGAATTGCAAAAGGTTCGTTAGGTGAATTAAGAACCCAATTGATAATAGGAAAAGAACTTGGATGTTTTGATATATCTTCAAGCGAAATGTGGATTAAAGAAAGTCGTGAATTATCAAAAATGATATATGGATTAATTAATTCTTTAAAACCAGCTTAAACTTAAACTATTACGAGCGCAGTGAGTCGCTTAAACTTAAACTATTACGAGCGCAGTGAGTCGCTTAAACTTAAACTAGGAAATTATGACCTATTTTGATATTATGTATTACTACTTTTGCTTTATAGTATTCTTGTTTGGTGCAAGTTGGGGAAGTTTTTTGAATGTGTGCATATATCGCATACCAGAAGAGTTGTCGGTTGTTAAACCACGTTCGTTTTGCCCAAAATGTAAGACACCAATTCCAGGTTATTGCAATGTACCTCTGCTAAGTTATATTTTCTTAGGTGGAAAATGCAAGTATTGCAAAGTTCCAATTTCTCCAAGATATTTTGGGGTTGAACTTTTGACTGCTGTTTTATTTGTTCTAGTTTGGATGAAGTTACCAATTTTAGAACATGGGTCATATTTTGGCATGTCACCAGCATTTAGTATTGCTCAGGTATTCTGTTATTGGATTGTAGTCTTTGGACTTGTCATGGGGTCATTTATTGATATTGACCACTATATATTGCCTGATAGAGTTACTTTGGGTGGTATTGTTCTTGGATTGATCTGCAGTGCACTATTTCCTGAACTTCACAGAACCGCAAGTCATTTGGACTCTTTCTTAACATCACTAGGTGCTGCAGCTATTGGCTTTGGTTCTCTTTGGTTGGTTGCCATTGTTGGTAAACTGATATTCAAAAAAGAGGCAATGGGATTTGGTGATGTAAAACTCATGGGTGCAATTGGTGCATTCTTTGGGTTTTCGTCTATACTTTTTGTTCTTATTTGTGCTTCTTTCTTAGGATCCTTTTTTGGGATAGGTTGCATTATTATGAAGAAGAAAGAGCTACAAAGCCGTATTCCTTTTGGACCATTCTTAGCGGCAGCAGTTCTTGTTTTTATGTTTTGGGGACCAACAATGGTAGATGCGTATATAAATCTGCTGACAATTGGAAATTGACAATAAATTCGAAAATGGCAGGATGTAGGGGCTTACCTATGTGTATGTCCTTAATAGTAGGGCGAACACATAGGTTCGCCCGTACAATAGAATTTAGAAATTTGCAATTGTTCTGATATGCGTCTAGAGTCATTTAGTCATTCTTTGAATTGAAAAACAATGAGCCTCTCAACTTTTTCTGTAACTTTTTCGTAGAAAACTGGTACTGTCAGAAATTGTATGAAAGAATATAAAAAACAAGAAAATTAAAAATTTTCTAAATCGGACGCCGGGGACGGCATCCCTCCCATGTGAACATTGCAGGTTAATGTTCAATTGCAGCTTTAACCGGGAGGGTCATCGTCCCCGATGACCGAAATGAAAAGAACATAGGGATAAGACAAAAAAGTCTGTATTCCTCTTATTTACAAAGAATTGGGTGCAGACTCAGCCTGCAAACTTTTGACAGTACCTTTTAATAACAAAGGAGAATATATGATTGCGGTTATTGGTTTGTTGTTTGTACTATTTGTGTCTTTGCTCACAACTCGAATTGGAACAATTGCTCTGATGCATACCGGAATGTCTAAGCAGACGGCTCGTTTTCAAGCTCGTTCAGCTCTGACAACCAGTGGTTTCTCAACTTCTGAATCAGAACAGATAATGAATAATCCTTTGAGAAGACGCATAATCATGAACTTAATGCTTCTTGGAAGTCTTGGAGTTATTACCATTTTGTCTTCAAGTATTCTAACTGTTATGCACCTGAATGCTAAAGTAGGATCATTGCATACTGAAATTATTACGCTGTTGGGAGGTGTTTTCCTACTACTTTTTCTAACAAAAAGTAAATTTGTGGATAGGTATCTTACCATAATAATAGATTATTTTCTTGATAGGTATCTGGATTTGCATATAGGAAACTACAAGAACTTGGTACATCTTCATAATAATTATAAAATTGGTGAATTCGTTCTTAGTCCTGACAGTTTATTAATAGGTCAGACTTTTAAGGATAATCCACTTAAAGAAAAAGGTGTTGTGGTCTTGGGAGTCAAGAGAAGTGATGGAACATATATTGGTGCACCTAAAGACAATTTTATATTTAAAGAGAATGACCTATTAACTGTTTATGCAAAGAAAAGTGATATTGATGTCATAAATGACTGACGTTCCGCTCCGAGTAACTTAAGAGATTGAACCATTCGCCACGCTATAGTAGTAATGAAGAATGTTTCTCGCAAAGTACGAAAAGTTCGCAAAGAATAATGTTTTAAAGATAGTTATTGATGATATGAAAATAATAATGGAGAAAAAATATGAGCGGAGATATTCCTGAGAGAGACTGGAAACAGTTAAGAAGTTTTAAGCCTGAGATGTTGAATGATTTGTGTGAAAGAATTAATAAGAAAGCTGAAAAACTAATTAATTCTAATGATAAAAATGAACATGAAAAATATATTGAGTTGTATCGATATATTAATGATGCGGACAGAACTGTTGCACTATGCTTTGATGATTGGAGACGCTCAAATATTAGAACTAGAATGTTGGCACTGCTGACCAATGATTTATTGACTGATGAGCATATTGAAGAATTATCAGATGAAGGCAAAAGGATAATTGAATTATTCAGGTCTTGATTTGTTTGTGGAGAATACAATATACAAAATCTGAATCCTGTAGGGATGATATCTTTACGATAAGATGTCACCCCTACAGGGTTCATTATATGTGTTATCGATTACCTTAGAACAGATGAGAGAAAAACTTCAAGGAGAAGAGTTCTGTCAGCTTCGGAAAAGAAGAGCCTCTACCGAAGCTAAAATATCCATACTTAAGCATAATTATTCTCAGAATCCTCTAAGAAGTAAAGGAGGCATAAACAAAGAAAGACGTTTAGTCTGGGGAATTCCTGCTCACAATATCTGGAAACTTGCAACGATAGCTCAAAAAAACAAACAAGATATCGAAATAGCGATGCTAGACGTAGCTTAAACAACATAAAACTCATAATATCTATTCGAACACGCTCTAGCTGTGTCCAAAATAGATGGATTTAGAGGGAATGTTCATGTTTTTAACCACCATAAGCTTTATTTACAATAGAAAGTATAGCAGAATGGTTGCCATAAAAAAGCAACTCATCAATTAGGCGTTTTTGGGACAAGCTCTATTTATATTTATTGGCCAACCTCCTTATACCAACACTGTACACAGATATCTGAACTTCTCAACTTATGTTGTGCATAACATGACTCAAGAACTTACGTTTTTTTTAAAATAAATTTCTCTTGACTTTTTAGTAAATTTTGTAGTATTCTGCCTAAGTTAACGATAACTTTAAGATTGATTAATGATATTTCAGGGGTTAATGTGGTGGCAAGAGTAACACAAAAAAAGATCAGTGAAGAGCTGAATGTGTCGGTTATGACGGTATCGAAAGCACTTCTTATGTTGTGCATAACATGACTCAATAACTTACGTTTTTTTTTAAATAAATTTCTCTTGACTCTTTAGTAAATTTTGTAGTATTCTGCTTAAGTTAACGATAACTTTAAGATTGATTAATGATATTTATGGGGTTAATTGTGGCAAGAGTAACACAAAAAAAGATCAGTGAAGAGCTGAATGTGTCGGTTATGACGGTATCGAAAGCACTTCGTGGTGTCGCCGGCATAAGTGAGGCGACGCGTGAGCGTGTTCTGGCTGTGGCGAAGCGGTATAAATACGTTCCGAATCTTCTGGCCAGGGATTTGCTGCGTCAGAGAAGCAGAGCTATTGGATTCGTTTTCTCCGATCTTACCTACGGATATGCCCAGAGAATTATAGAAGGTGCAAAGTCTGTTCTGCATGATGAAGAGTATCGCACCTTGATTGGCCTTACCTCATGGTCTCGGAAAGAAGAGAATTCTGAAATTGATCTTATGCTGGGTTGTCAGGTCGAAGGAATGATATGTCAGCCTACGTTTGGAGGTGAGGCGACGTTTCAGCGGATTGTGGATTACGGTATACCGCTTGTTTTTGTGGCTGATTGTCTAAATATTTCTTCGGCAAGTTGGGTCGGGCTGGATGGAAAGGACGCATCTCTAAAGATTATGGAGCATTTGTTTGAGCTTGGTCATCGGCGAATTGCCTTTGTTGCTCCCCGTAGTGTCGAGAAATCTGTGTCGCTATTGCCTCGTCTATCAGGCTACAAGGATTTCTTGGTTTCGCACGATGTTGAGGTCGATCAGGAATTGATAGGTCTAAGTAGGCTTGGCAGTGTATCAGATATTTGTGGTTTGACAAATAAATTGATGTCTCTTTCCCATCCACCAACCGCTATTTTAGGGATTAGTGATTCGATTGCATTTCAGGTGATGGATTGTCTTATGAAGCGGGGGTGTCGAGTTCCTGAAGATGTTTCTGTCGCTGGTATGGGAGGTCTTTTATCGTCATCTTACGAGATGATATCCCTGACTACCGTAGAAGAAGATGCACATCAGATTGGCGTGATTGCGGCGAAGATTATTCTGAAGCAACTGGCTGACAAGAATGCGGTTTCTGTAAAAAAACTTTTGAAAGGACCATTGATTGTGCGGCGAAGTACGGGCAGAATTTCTAGTAATGGTAAATAGAATTAACTGGAAGGCAATACTGTTTTTGCCTTCTTAATAAAAGGAGAAGATGATGATGAAACGATTCATGATAATAACATGTCTGTTGATGGCAGGTGTCACAATGGCCGCATTATAGAATAATGGGAGCGGGGACGGCGTATGGGCTAATGATGCCAATTGGAATCCAACTACGTATCCAAACTCTTTGGATGATCGTGCCCACTTTGGATACGGCACAGGTGGTAGTGATACTCTGGCGACGCTTAACACCAAAGTGCAAACGGACTATATGAGGTTTTACAATGGTGCGAAACTTAAAATTGCCTCGGGTGGGTTTCTTGAATCCGATAGCGTTATATATATGGGTTACGAGGCAGGATCAGCCTTTATGACTATTGACGGAGGAATCTATTCGAACGCTCTTCAGAATAGTAGTAGTGGAGTGATTCGCATGGGGTATGCTGCGGGTAGCGACACGACTATCACGATAGACCATGGCGGAATGTTGATAGCACACAATATCTATGCATCCTATAATGCTAGTGGTACGGGCGTGGTGCATATTATTAACGGCACAATCAATTTGACAAACAGTGGGGCCATCAACACAGTTATCGCTCTCGATGCCAGCGGCACGATTGAGATCGGTCGCTACGGGACGCTTATTTTGTGCAATGATGTTGGAACATGGCTCAAAGGCCATTATATAGCTGATGGATATCTATACGGCAAGGATGGAGCTGACTTAGTTGCTACCTACAATGCCGGTGAAAACAAGACGTACATAACACTCACGCCACCTCCTCAAGGTACACTTATTTGTATTTATTAGTCACTATTCTACATAGGGCGGCATAGCCGCAGCCAAAAGAATTCTCGCACAGAGGCACAGAGAAGAAAGAATTTATGACAGAATGATTAAGAAAAGAGAATGTTAACCGCAAAGTACGCAAAGAAAAGTTCTTTTGGGGTAACGCAACGATCTTCGTTGCAAGTAAAAAATGCCATCAACCTAGACTCGTAGCGAAGCTTAAGAGAGGCTTTAGGTAAGACGTTACGCTACGCTTCACTGCTGTCGCAAGCTCCAGCCTCACTTCCGATGGTCGTGTGTCTAAAGCAACGCAGTGGCCTACGTTGAGCTACCTCAAATCTTGCAAATAAGTATTATTTTGCAAGAATGGGAGCGAGAATGTCCTCATTCTCATGAAAAGTTGGCGAGTGCAGAATTGCTATGTAAGTTCTTGGTAAATATATTGTTATAAATGGTTATAAGAAAAAACGATCACAAAAAACAATAAAATGAAGGGTTGTAGTACACATAAACTGTTTTTGTCTAACAATCTATCAGTAAATAAAAAAAGGAGAATGCGATATAATGACAACAAGAAAAAGCTTTCTTGAATTAATTCTGTGTTTATTTTTGGTTCTAGGAACCAGTGTGCATGCACGGGATATCTACCTGCTTATAGGCCAATCAAATATGGCTGGGCGAGCACCCTTTACGACGGAGGAAGCGGTTGCTATCCCAAGATGCTACCTGCTTAATAATGAAGATGTGTGGGAACCAGCCAGGAATCCCCTCAACCGTTACTCTTCAGTCAGGAAGGGACTTGGCTCGCAGAAAATGAACCCAGGGTATGGTTTCGTAAAAGCAATACTTGAGAAGAATAAAGACATTTCCATTGGTCTAGTAGTTAATGCTAAAGGTGGAACAGCGATTGAAGAGTGGAAGAAGGGGACTGATTTTTACAAAGAGGCTTTGAGACGTGTGGTCATGGCGCAAAAAAGTGGGACTCTCAAGGGAATCCTATGGCATCAGGGAGAAGGTAACAGTAAGAATCCTGAAGGATATTTAGATAAGCTGAAAACATTAATTGTTGACCTAAGAAAGGATCTAGGCATAGCAGACCTTCCGTTTATTGCGGGACAAATTAACAATGTCGAGGTCGGCGCGATCGCAATCAATGATCAGATAGCCATGCTCCCGGGGACAGTAAAGGCAACAGGGTATGCTAGTTCAGAAGGACTTACAACAATGGATCGCTGGCATTTTAATGCGGAAAGTATGAAACTTCTCGGTGAACGATATGCAGAAGAAATGCTAAAGGTGCAAGTTGAACAGCAAAGAATACTACAGGATATTAATCCCAATATAATGTCGCTTCCAACGAATAAAGTTACCGTTTCTGACACAGAAAAAACCTGGCAGCTGGGTGAGCCGATTGTCACTTACTGGGCCGGTCCTGCGCCGATGACCGATTTTGCCGCTAAACAGCTTGCAGAAGGGGGGTGGAATTTGGTACGGGTTTCACCTCGGGGTCAGGAGGATGGTGTCAGTGTGGTTGATCATTTTGTTTCACAACTGGATATTCTCCAGCGCCACGGGTTGCGGGGAATCATCGGACTTGGAAAATATCTGTCCCGTGACGAAAAGGCTCCTCAAATGGTGGATAATCCCAAGCTGAAAGAAGAGTTTGATACCATTATTGATGGAGTGAAGAGTCATCCGGCGTTGTATGCGTATACATTCAGGGATGAACCTGCAACCCGGTTGTTTAAGAATATTGCACGTATTAAGGAATATACCGAAGCGAGAGATCCGGCTCATCTGGTTTACATTAATCTATATCCGATGAATATCTCCGGTAAGCGTTTGGGTGTTGACGGGGAGCGCGGACTCGAAGCAGGCCGGCAATATCTGCAGCAGTTCATCGATATCTGTAAACCGAAGATGATGAGCTACGACCATTATAACTTCGGGGTTCGGGGCGATGGCGTGGATTATTTCTTGAATCTGAAAATGATGCGTGAGGCGTCTCTCAAGGCGAATATTCCATTTTTGAACATTGTGCAGGCATGCAGCTGGACGGTTAATGTGCGAATCCCCACTGGCGAAGAGATGCGCTGGCTGGTTTACACTACGTTGGCATATGGGGCGCAAGGCATTTCGTATTATATTTATAGCCATACCGGGCATGACGGAGGGATGGCGGAATATGATTATGAAAAATTTAAAAAAGATGGTGTTCGTGCGATTGGAAAGCCAACACCGCTTTATTACTACATGTGCAAACTTAATCGGGAGTTTGTTGCGATTGCCAAAGAACTTCAGCCATTGAAATCGCTGGCGGTCTATCATGTTGGGATCATTCCCAAAGGAGGAACGGCTCTTCCAGAAGACTCGCCATTTCAATTTAACCCGCCGGTTCTGCAGGAAGCGTTTCCTCTGGAATCTGTAGAAAAACTCACCAAAGCGGAGCTTGCCGCTCGCTTTGCCCAGGGCGGGGAAACGGGCACACGGCTGAAAGGGTTTGTACTTGGTCTTTTCGGGAAAGATGAAACTCCGACTTATGCGCTAGTTGTTAACCTTGATTATCGTACATGGAGTGGCATAGGGCATAAGCGTCGAGATGAATTTATTAACCCGATTCGCCGGGCTTTGGTTGGTCCTGGGCGTCTTGAGTTTTTCGACCCGGATACGTCTCAGTGGAAAGATGCGGAAAAGAGCTATGTAGTTCTTCGTCTGCCACCCGGCGGTGGATTGTTGGTCCGGGTTGCGGAAAAGCATTAAGGGAATATTTTGTTCGATTACTGATTCAGCAGGAGAAACTTTTAGGTTCGTTTTGTTCTATTTTATTAATACCAGTTTTAAAACTCTTGAAGGGATAATTGATTGTGTGGCGAAGTATTGGCAGAATCTCTGGTAATGATAAATAGAATTAACTGGAAGGCAATACTGTTTTGCCTTCAATACAGACAATACGAAATCACTGGAACATGAAGTATATGATTAGTATTAAATAATGTAATAGTAAAAGGTAAATAAAATATGAGAAATCTGATTCCGGCAAACATAGGAATATTGCTTCTGAGTATCAATATCTTCACATGTGATATTGCGCAAAGCAGTAATAATGTTTTGCCATATTCAACGTTTGATAAATTTGAAAATAATATACCTGCGGGTTGGTCTTTTGATTCCTGGAATCCGGTATTAAGTAAAGAAAGTGTTTTTAAAAGTCATCCTGGATGCGATGGATCCGGTAGTTGTGTTGAACTGGAATTCGGTGATGCAATTGTATCGAGTAGTTTAACGTCAGCGCCGGTTAGCATAGAGACAAATACGTATTATGTGTTTAAAGGATATTATGCTTCTACCTTCGGGAATCTTAATAAAATCAAGATATCCGGAATCTGGAAAAATCAAGCAGGAAAGAAAATTGGAGAATTCATATTACGATTACCTCTGACACAGGATAAATGGGTTCCTTTTTTTAAAGAAATCAACAGTCCATCTGAAAGTGCGACCATTACTTTTAAGATCACTATGAAGTGGGATGATGGGCGCGTCAGGTTCGATGATTTCTCTCTTCGTGAGGGACGTTTACGTGATTATGCTTCGGAATTTTCTCCGGTGGTTAAAAGAGGTGCGTTTTTTCCCATTTACGCTTGGATTCCGCCTGGTGATCATAGATTCTACAATGCCACCAGATATCCTGAAAAATCAAAGTATTTTGCAAGTGACGAGATGCAGGCGCAATACGCCGCGGCAAATTTCACTGTTGGAACGAAGGCCATCTTCGGAATGAAACGGGAGTTTGCTTGGCCTGAAGTATCAGCAGCGAATCTTGATGTGCTTAGTCGTCCGGAGATGGTATGGGGGTTTCTCGGTAAAGATGAGCCTAGAGAGTCCTTGTTCGCAAAACTTGTAGACCAGAAAGCCAAATTGCTTGCTGTTGCTGCTGAACACAAACTTCCAAACGGAAAACTGTTTACCGACGGCAAGCCGATATTCAACAATTTGTTGCCTCTTTACGCCTTCAAAGAAAATCCTTACGAAGAATACGAAGAATATTTGAATCAATATATAAAGCAGGTTAAACCCACTTTTTTAACTTATGATTATTATCCTTTAATTGGCAGCGGAACCAAGTATGCTGAAAACTGGTTTACAAACTTGGAGATAGTCAGAAAAATTACCAAAGCATCCAAAATACATTTCGGGGTTTTCTGTGCCAGTGCCGCATTTTGTGGAATCCGCTCACCGACCGAAAGTGAAATGCGATGGGAAGCGTTTTCAACGCTTTGCTATGGTTCCAGATTCCTGGGATGGTTCACGTTTTTACGGCAAATCAATAGCGAGGGACTTCGTGATACCATAATCGATGAATATGGCGATAGAACCGCCCATTATTCCATGGTTAGGCAAATAAATGCGGAAGTTCTTACCTGGGCACCAGTTTTGCTGAATATCAAATCAACTGCGGTTTATCATACTCTCCCATTGCCACCGAAGACCGAGGATATTGCGAAATCAAAACTGTTGTCGGTTAAAACCGCTGGACAACTTCTGTTTGGCGAGTTTGATGATGAAAATGATGCATCATCAAAGTATTTCATGTTGGTGAACAAGGATTTTATAAGTACTGGGAAATACGATTTGAAATTAAAGAGTGCGACTTCAGATCTGTTTGAAGTTAGCAAAAAAGATGGCTCTTTGAGAAAATTCACCAGTTATGATCCTACGACGGGAAAATTCCTTGTGACTCTGAAACCAGGTGATGCGGCGTTGTTTAAAATAGGGAGATGATGAATCCTGATCACAGCTCAAAACCTCGTAATAAGTTGATTGCTCAGGTTTTTTGTGATTTAGGATTGATTGAACGGTATGGAAGTGGTATTCAGCGTATGAATCAGTCTATTAAAAATGCAGGGTTAGCAGAACCAATACTTGAAAATTTTTCAGGAGGTTTTCGTATAAAATTTTTGCTCTCTAGTTTCTTGGAAAAAAGTTCCCAGAAAACATTATTACCTTCTAATGAAAAAGAAGGAGAAAAGTGGGGAGAAAAGGCACAGTCAAGACGCATTCAGCTTGTATATGCAATTCGTAATAAACCTGCTGTTTCGATAGTGGAACTTGCCTCGTTGCTTGGTATGAGTACACCTGGTGTTGAAAAGCACTTGTCACTGCTTAAGTAAATAGGTGCTATTCGCAGAGTAGGTCCAGACAATGGTGGACACTGGGAGGCTGTGGAGAAAAATCAAACATAGATTACTTCTTTTTCTAGATAATCTTTTACATCAGGCTTCTAGATAATCTTTTACATCAGGCTTTATGTATTTCTCTCTGCATAGGTCAACATCCCTATGAAAATAGTTTGACAAATATTCTTTGATTTTAACCTTTTTGGCATAAATATTATCTGTTCCTGACTGGAATTCAAACAAAATATCTATATCACTATTGTTGGTTTGTTCGTTTCTTGCACCAGTATCAATTCATAAACTGTATGAACTTAATATTAAGTTTGTCTGCAAGCTTTTTTTGCAAAATCTGCCAAAACCCTTGCACTTTTAATGGGTTTGGTATAATATAATATATTATCACTACACAGATTGTGAATTGAACAGGAAATTCTAAGTAGCATGGAGAGAGTATATGAATAGCCGAAAAAGAAATCTTATTGTATTAGCATTATTAATTATGGTTATATGGGGTGGATATTTCTTCTTTAATGGAGGAGTTTTTGCATATTGTAGTGATGCATATTCCCGTGCGCATATAGTTGAAATTGCGCCCAGAGTGGAGGGACATCTAAAAACAGTCCTTGCCAAGAATAATCAGTATGTTAAACAAGGTGATTTGCTGATGGAGGTTGAGCCACGTGCTTATCAACTGATACTTGATACAAAACTTTCAGCACTTAAGCAGCAGAAAGCCGAACTGGAGATTATCAAAAACAAACAGATAATGGCTGCTGATGAGCTTAAAGTCATTAAGAATCAGTATAATCTTGCACAGAAAAAGCTTGATAGATATAGCAAGTTAAAAGATAACAGTATTTCAGAACAGCAGTTTGAGAATATACAGACTGCACTTGATACTGCAAAGAATAAACTTACGGAGAGTGAGGAAAATCTACAATTTCTTCAGAAGTCAGTAGCTGTTCAGCAGACAGTAATTGATGCTACAGCTTCCGAGGTTGATCTTGCTGAATATCGACTTTCTCTGTGTCAGATAAAAGCTCCTGCAGATGGATATATTGTGAATATAAATGTTCGTCCTGGAGATTATGCTGCTCAGGGAATCGCCATGTTTGGTATTCTCGAAGATTCAGAGTGGTGGGTGGAAGCAAACTTCAAAGAGCATAGGCTGAATAAAATTGAACAAGGTCAGAAGGCATGGGTTATTTCTGATTTATATCCTGGACGTATCTTGAAAGGGGAGGTCATAAATATAAGCAGAGCAGTAAGCAGAACTCCTGATAAAACAAAAATCGTGCCGTATATTCAACCTACAACCGATTGGGTTCGATTGCAACGTCGTTTTGAGGTAAGGGTGAAGCTGCTTAATGTTCCTGAAGACATTGAGTTGAGAATGGGAGCAAATGCTCGTGTTTTTGTGCGGTTATGAAAACGGCGGAAAAACTGATATGGATTGCAATCTTTTTTGTTGCAGTAATGGTGCTGCGACTTATTTTATGTATTTACTGGTAGATCAATGAATTTTAGATATCATGCAAATCTAATAGTTAGTCATCTAGATGATGCCATTGAGAATTTTGACTATAAGAGTCGGCAGACACATCTTGCATTAAAGACAGCACTATGTTGTGTGTTGGCAATCTTTACCTGTTTCTGGCTTCGAGTTCCTCATGCTTACTGGGCGGGTATCAGTGCAATTATCATGATGCAGCCACATGCCAAGGCAAGTCTGGCAAAGGGGTGGATGCGTGCTGGCGGAGCAATTCTTGGTTGCGCAGCTAGTCTATTGGTCGTTTTGTTGTTTACACAGAGACCATTTTTTTATTCCATAACAATATTTCTGGTTATAACCCTTGGCACATATTTGGGCAATCAGCTTAAATATGGATATTTCTGGGCATATTTTTGTGGTCATATAGCATTGATATCCATGATAATGGTTATGGATCCATACAATAATAATCCTATTCATGTTGCTTTTTATCGTGCATTTGCGGTGACAATTGGTGTTGTTTGTTCTTTGATTGTGAATGTTGTGATATGGCCTGAAGCTCCAGATAAAACTAAAAAACAAGAAGAAAAAAAGCAAACAGGTGTAATAGAAAAATTCAGGATTGCGGGGAACATACTTTCAATAGACATGACTATTCTAAAGTTTTCGTTGAAGACAGGGCTTGGAATATTGATGGCATTTTGGATATGGCAGATATTCAGAATACCTGGTGGAGGTCTGAACATGTCAACGGCCATTATCACTGTTTTACAGCAGGATATCATAAATAGTCAGCACAAGGGATTGATGCGTTTTGTTGGTTGTCTACTGGGTGCATCTTTGGGTTTAGCTGTTCTGATGATGTCAATAAGTTCTCCCCTGGTTCTGGCATTGATAATATTTGTTGTGGTTGCTCCTCTTGCATATATATGGGGAGCAAAATTCGGAGTTGCCTACATAGGTGCTCAGGCTGCAACTGCATTCATGTTGACTGTAGCTTCTAATAATTGTAGCGTTCAGGATATTGCTCCTGCTATACAGCGTTTGACGGGGATAACTCTTGGTATAGGTTGTATATGGTTGTTGAATGTTGTTTTCCCAACGAAAAATTGATGTTGATTGTTAATGAAGAAGCTCATCCCTGAACAAAACCTATATAACCAATTGCAAATGCAGTGAGTTAAAAAACATGTTGACGTTTTAAGATAAAAGTACTAGAGTTGCAGTAACAACTCGAATATTATGAATATCATAATATTGATTTATTGTAGAACGAGGAGGGTATATGAGAGCTAAAAGATTATCAATTTTGTTGCTTAGCTGGGTTTTGTTACTACCTATGGCAGCACACGCTGTGGTTTATATGGTGTGGCTAGTGGATTGGAACATACACAATGTTTTGTTGTTTGAGAGTTCCATAGATGTTGCAAATCAGTTTGATCCCAGCCAGTATATTGTTTGGCCTGGAGGTTTTACCGCGGATACAATAGAAGGACCGTGTCCCAGGATTCCTCTTTTACTGGGTGCAGCTAGTTTTCAGGAGTTACAGGCAGTAATCGATAATGTTGCCCCAACCGCAGATGCCGGAGGACCGTACAAGAGTTATGCAAACGCAACAATAACTTTAACAGCTGATGGTTCAACAGATTCCGATAATGATATTGTTTCTTATGCATGGGATCTTGACAACGATGGACAGTATGACGATGCATCTGGTGCGACCCCTGAATTCAGCGCCTCCAGCAACGGAACGTACACCGTTCGCGTACAAGTTGCAGATGAACATAATGCCAAAGATACCGATGCAACCACTGTCACCGTTAGCACCTTTACCATTAATAGCCTCTCTTTGCAAAACGGAATACTTTTACTTTCATGGCAAAGCCTAACTGGATATACTTACACAGTGCTTTACGCTTCATGCTTGACCAACCAATGGCAACCTGTGGCAAGTACTGAAGATATGCCTGGAACAGGTATCCCCATGTTTTTTACAAATTCATCTGCAATACCATGTTTCTACAAGTTGTTAACTTCTGAACAACGATAAAACTCCCTTTTTAGGGCAAAAAAATGAAAAAACTTACAAAGTTCGAAAATTTTTATATTTCATATTTGTATTAAAATTATATTACCTTATATTACCTGGTAATATTATTAAAATTATAATAACAAGGAGGTCGTATGCCACAGAGGATGCTACCAGATGTTGGTGTTGAACAGTTTGTTCATCTTATGTCAAGAACTTGTTCAAAAACAAGATTTTTTGATGATGATTATAACAAAATCAAATTTGTTGAAATCATGCGGAAGACTGAAGAGTTTTCTGGTTGTCAGGTGTTATCTTATTCAATAATGCCTAATCATTTTCATGTTCTATTACATACTCCTGAAAAACAAGAAATAACTGATAAAGAGTTGTTTAGAAGAATTAGGATCCTTTATGGTAGTGATTATTATCATGGATTAAGAAGGGATTATAATACTTTTGTTAAGCAATGCAATATTCCTGCTTTTGAACTTTGGTGGAAACCGATAAGGAAGAAGTTTATAGATCGCATGTATAGTACTCCTGCATATATGAAAACCTTAAAGCAGCGATATGCTTGTTGGCATAACACAAAGTATAATAGAGATGGTGTGTTTTGGGGACAGAGATATAAGAGTGTGCTTATACAGGATAAACCAGGTGCTCTGTTTACAATGGCTACGTACATTGAGAATAATGCTCTTCGTGCTGGACTTGTTGAAGACTCAATGCATTATAGTTTTTCAAGTTGTGGTGCTGCCTTTGTCGGACACAGAAAAGCCAGGATGGCTATTATAGATCTTGTTAATAGATTTAATAGTAGCGATAATTCTCTTGCTAACTCTTTGTCCAGAAAACAGTTCGGCAAACAATGGAAGGAAGCTCAGAAGTGGTATAGAGGTTACACCATTGCTACTGGAGAGGAAGTTGTTGACAATGATGGAAAGGTTGTGAAAAAAGGTTTCTCTCATGATCAAGTACAAGAAGCACTCTGTCAACGAGGTAGAATTTCATTTGTTGATACTATCCATAGTAGAGTTCGTTACATGACTTACGGTGTTGTATATGGAACAAAAGAATTCTGTACAAATTTCATGGAAAAGTTCCCTGATAAATTTTCAAAAAGGGTGCGGGAAAAGGGGATTAAGATGAAAAAAGTTGGCTTCGATGACATATATACAGGTCGAGAACTTCAGTTGAATGTTGTTATGCCACCTGGTGAACCCAAAATTCGAGAGTAATTTCTCCGCTCCTAGTTAATACATCCAAATATTTAACAAAACATTTACCTCTATGGCGGAGCTTGCTCAAAATTAGTCGAAATAAGGTGCTTTTATGTGATTTTTCAGCTTTTTATCTCTGTTAGGAAGTTGAATTTTGTTTTGTTTTTGAATTTTAACAAATAGACAAAGATTTTTGGGTCATTCAAGTGTAATTAATAAAAATACAGCTTATATTAATCATGTAAATCATTATATATGAAGTTTAATTTTACCAGGTAATATAAGGTAATATAATGAATTATTATATGGATAATGCTTGGTTTCACAAAGCTCTGAAACTTCTGTTGAATTTAACTTTTCAATTATATCTATATTTGTTACATTTCCCATGTGTAGATTTCAGCTGTCTTTTTTTTGCCACATTACAAACAATGTGGATGGAGATTATACACTAAATTTTAACAAGGGAATAGACACTTTCCTTATTTTGACATCCTAAAAAACAGAAAAATAAATATGTATAGAAAAGCAAAAACCAAAAGACATTTTTTGACACTAGCAATTATTACTTTAGCAATTCTTTTAGTTGTATGGTGTCTTCGATTTGCATTTAATAGACCTACGTTTGATTCGGAGAAGGTGGCACATATGGAAACACAAATGTGGCAATCTTATTATTCTGGAAACAAAATTGAGCTGGGCTTACAATTAATAGCACTTTTGCGAGATCAATATGGGCTTTCGCTTATGGAGGCCAAAGGTATAGGAGAACTTCTGGCTAGTTCTGCAATGAAATTTCATGCAGCACGTGGGGATTATGACAATGTTGCTTTGCCAGATTTGATCAAAGCCTACGGACTCATTAAACAAGCTACTGGTGCAGCGTTCGATCCGGAAGAAGTAGCTAAAGCTGAGCTTGCATGGTGGGTTGCACGACGAACACCAGGACAAAATTCTAAAGAACAGGTTGGTGAAGGGATAACAGAACTATATGTAGTCTTTTATGGATACGAGTCCGATGCATTTGTAAATGCTGGACAGTTTCGATCACAGGCCGCTGCAATAAGGGATGCAGGAAAAGAAGATTCAGACTGGAAACTAATTGAAGAAAAGCTGTTTCAGTCCTATAGTGAATTAGAAAATGAAGAGTTGAGGAAATAGTTTTTCAAGATGAAGAGGGGACGACATGCGTGTCGCCCGTACGGTAAAAGATGGGAATTATGGGAATGATGGGAGAGATGTAGATGAAAGATGTGTTTTTTGATAGAAAAATAATAATGGAGAAAAAAGATGAATAGAGATATTCCTGAGAGAGATTGGAAAAAGTTAAGAAGTTTTAAGCCTGAGATGTTGAATGTTTTGTGTGAAAGAATTAATAAGAAAGCTGAAAAGTTAATTAATTCTGATGACAAAAATGAACATGAAAAATATATTGAGTTGTATAGATATATTAACGATGCGGACAGAACTGTTGCGTTATGCTTTGATGATTGGAGACGCTCAAATATTAGAACTAAAATTTCAGCATTGCTATCTGAAAATTTATTGACTGATGAGCATGTTCAAGAATTATCAGATGAAACCAAAAGGACAGTTGATTTCTTAAGGTCTTGATGTTTTTGTGATGTAGGTGGGAAAGAAATTGAAGAGTTTTTTGAGGAATAATTGAGTTTTGGGTTGATTAATAATGTGAAAGGTGGAGTATGAAAGGCTGGTTGATAAGTGTTATATTGGTGTTGATACTAGTGGTGTCTTTTGTATATATAGGAAAAGTTTTTCAGGAGGAGGAAATTTATGATACACAAGAAAAAATATTTGAACTTCTTAGTTCTGATTTTTCAGCTGTTAGTGTCGTTGTAGATGGAAAGCAATATGATTACGATATCGATTACAATATTGATTGGGTGAATTACAGGTCTTCTGATCAGCGTCGTCAAATGGTCGATATATGGCTTGTAGATAATCGTATAACAGCTTTTACTACTCTTGTTTCAAAAGATAAGCCTAAAGATATAAGGATTATTGTAGAAAAAGATGAAGTTAATATATCTATAAAGGAGCAACTTGAAGCTTTTTTAAAAAAGCATAATATTGATGAGGGTCGTGTTTACGTTGGTTATCTTATAGAACATTATTATTCTGAGGGAGAGTTAATATTTGACCAAGCGATGGAAAAGATTGAAGCTTTTAAGTATGAAGAGGCTATATATTTGCTTAAGACTAGGCTGTCACATAAAAGGTTTTACAACAAAAGTATTGAAGTTGTTTACTGGTTGGCTTACTGTTATAAACAACAAGGAAAAACTGAAGAAATTATTAAACTTTTTGAAAAGGAAAAAGCCGCGTTAGATTATCCTTCTGATGAAGGTTATGCAATTAAATGTAGGGAACTATATAGTAATGCTTTGAGTTTGTTGAAGATGCCAGAACCCTTAACTAACGAGGAAGCATTTGAAGTTCTTAAGTCTGATTTTTCAACAGTATCTGTAGAGTGGAATGGGACAAACTATTTGTTTAATATTCGTTGGTTTAACGAGGTTAAGCGTTTTGGTGCATGGCGCCGACGATGTGATATTCGGTTGGGGGATAATGAAAAAGTTGCCTTTGTTGATGGTGCTACATCAATGACAAAGAATTTCTCGGAAGATTTTAATAAACATCTTGATTTGCAGGTGAATAAACAGCTGGTTGCTTTTTTTGAAAATAATCGTATTATTGAAAATAATGTTCAAACTGGTGAAAATGTAAAGAAATATAGGACTGGTTTCCCGCGACCTAATGGATTATTTAAAGCTAAGAAGTTAATTAATTCCGGTGGTGAGAAACAGGCGGAGGTTTGGTTTAAGCAAGTATTGCGATATGATACTGATACTGCTATTGGGTTTAAGTCGGAGGCTGCAATTTTACTTTTCACTTACTATTTAGAACTTGGAGAACCTGAAAAGGTTGTGTATCTTTTAGAGTCTCAAAAAGAGCTATTTAAAAAATATAGTTATATGGAGAGATGTGAAAATAGCCTTGTATTATATAGGCAGGCATTGCAGGAATTTATGTCGGCGGACTTCAAATCAGGATTTACCGACTTTGTTGTGAAATATGATGATAAAGAATATAAATTTGATATTGATTGGATGACTCATAACGATGCCTATGTATATTCTTGTATACTTGATGTGAGTTTTGTAGATAATCAAATTGGTGCGTTTGTTACTCCGTCCAATAAAAGAAAAAATGTACCAAGTATGGTTTATCAAAAGTTTTTTTCTGAATTAAAACCGCAAATTGTCGTTTTTTTGAAAGATAATGGTATTTCTGAGAATAACCTTGAGGTTGGATGTGAAGTTGGAAAGTATGATTCTAGAGTGTACCCTTCTCCTCTACGTAAGGTAAAAGGCTTAATGGAAGAAGGCTGGTATGAGCGAGCAGTGGCTCATCTTAAAAAGCATATAAGAGAAGATAGGCCTTTTGGAGTGAGTGTGAAAGCTACAAAGTTGCTTGCTTATTGCTATCTTCAACTTGGAGAACCCGAGAAAGTTGTAGAGCTGTTTGAGACAAAACCGTGGCTTCTTGAAGATGATTGTAAATGGGGAGAATCTGAAGAGTGCATAAAAATGTATAATCAGGCTTTAAAGGAATTGGAATCTGATTAGTTGGGAATGGGGGGGGGAGTGTTTGTTTTGAATTTGAGGGTTTCGGGGAAGAGGGCGAGGCAGGCCTAGCCCGTACATGGGAAGTAAATGCTGAAAGCTGAATTATGAATGATGAATATTTTGTTTTGAAGAGGGGCGAACACGAGGTCCGCCCGTACGGAAAAATGGTGGTGATGAAAAAAAGTGGCGATTTTATGAGAAAGTGGTTGATTTTTTATATGTAAGTTGCTATTATATTGGCTTTTGTGTAAAGAATCTGTGTGTTGCAGGTTCGCAAGAAGCTAACCCGAGTGGTTCGATAAGGTGTTTATATATAATGATATGTGAACTAATCCGACTGCATTGGGAGTAAATAATATGGATGGTCCATATAATTAAAGGAAAGCGAAAATATTATGCCAACAATTAATCAATTGGTACGAAAAGGTCGTCAAAGTAAGAAGAAGGTAAGCAAATCTAAAGCTTTGAAGAGCTGTCCACAACGTCGTGGTGTTTGTCTTGCTGTTATGACAAAGACGCCTAAGAAACCTAACTCAGCTCTACGTAAAGTAGCAAGAGTACGTTTGACTTCAGGATATGAAGTTAATGCATATATTCCCGGTGAAGGACATAATTTGCAGGAACATAGTGTTGTTCTAGTTAGAGGCGGTCGTGTAAAGGACTTGCCAGGTGTACGTTATCACATTGTAAGAGGCACATTGGATGCTCTTGGTGTGGAAGGTCGAAAACAGGGTCGCTCTAAATATGGTGTTAAGAAGAAATAATGCCGAGTTTTTCCTTTAAACTCAGCGTTCCCAGATTAAAGAGTAAATAACTAGAATATAAAGACACGGAGAATTTTAAAATGGCAAGAAGACATAGAGCAGAGAAAAGGGTATTGATTCCTGATCCAAAGTTTAATAGTGAGTTGGTAACTAAGCTTATTAACTACGTTATGTTAGATGGTAAGAAAAGTATTGCAGAAAAGATTGTTTATGGAGCACTTGATGAGATGGAAGCAAAGATTGGTGGAGATCCACTAGAGTCATTGCTGAAAGCTATTGAGAATATTAAGCCAAGGGTTGAGGTTAAGTCTCGCCGAGTTGGTGGTGCTACTTATCAAGTTCCAACAGAAATCAAGGGAGATCGTCAGTTGGCGTTGGCTCTAAGATGGTTGGTTAGCTCTTCAAAGGGTCGTCGCGGTATGCCAATGAGAAAGGCTATTGCTGCTGAACTTTTGGATGCTTATAATGAGCAAGGTAATTGTGTTAGAAAGAAAGAAGATGTGCATAAAATGGCTCAAGCTAATAAGGCTTTTGCTCATTACGCATGGTAGTCACTGCGTGACGGCACCAACTGCGTTGGGGCAAGTTATTGCTGTGTGACTCAATATAAGGGCGAAAGATTTTTCGCCCATACAATTTAAACAAAGAGAATTTAAAAGAAACCGATTGCATTAGATGATGGGTGCTGGTTCGAGGATCGATAATCGTTTATCGTTGGTCGTTTTTAACGATTTACGAAAAACGAAGAACGAATAACGGAACCGTACGAATAAAAGCTAATGTTAATGTGATGAAGATCACATGTCGGAGAAAACGATAATGACAGTTAGTTCGAAGAAAAAATCTAAGAAACCCTCAGTAGGGCGTACAACGGCAATAGAAGATGTTAGAAACATTGGAGTTATTGCACATATCGATGCCGGTAAAACGACAACGACTGAACGTATGCTGTTTTATGCCGGTAATGTGCATAAGATCGGTGAAGTACATGAGGGTACTGCTGTTATGGATTGGATGATACAGGAGAAAGAACGTGGCATCACTATTACCAGTGCTGCTACTACTTGTTTCTGGGAAGATCATCAAATCAATATTATCGATACTCCAGGGCATGTTGATTTTACAGTTGAAGTTGAGCGTTCGTTAAGAGTGCTTGATGGAGCGGTTGGAGTTTTCTGTGGGGTTGGAGGAGTTCAACCTCAATCTGAGACTGTTTGGTTTCAGGCTGATAAATATGATGTACCTAGAATTGTATTCGTTAATAAGATGGATAGAATTGGTGCAGATTTTTCCTCAGTAGTTTCTGAGATTAGAACTAAGCTGAAGTCTAATGCTTTGCCAGTGCAGATACCTATTGGTAAGGAAGATGAGTTTGAAGGATCTATTGACTTGATTGATATGAAGGCAATGAGATTTTCTGACGCGTCCAATGGAAAAGATATTGAGTTAAGTGAAATTCCAGAGGATTTAGTTGATGCGGCAGATCTTGCACGTATGGAACTTTTGGAGAATTTAGCTGAGCTTGATGAGGAAATTTGTGATATTTATTTAGAAACGTCTGATGTACCTGCTGATATTTTAAGAGCTGGTATCAGGCGTTTAGTTGTTTCTAACCAGTTTATGCCGGTTTTTTGTGGATCATCGTTGAAGAACAAGGGTGTTCAACCATTGCTTGATGCTGTGGTTGCATATTTGCCTTCACCGATTGATGTTCCTGTTGTTACAGGTCTCCACCCTAAGAAGGGGAACGTGGAGAATCGAGAAGCAAGTGATAGTGAGCCTTTGAGTGCGTATGCGTTTAAGGTTGCACGTGATTCGTTTGTGGGCAGATTGGTTTTTATAAGAATTTATAGCGGAAGTTTAAAACAAGGGCAGAATGTTTTGAATTCACGTACAGGAAAACGAGAGCGTATTAGCAAGATTGTTAAGATGCACGCGGATGATCGTACTGAAGTTCAGCAAGTTTTTGCTGGTGAGATTGCTGCGGTTGTTGGATTGAAAGAGATAACAACTGGTGACACTTTATGTGTTGAGAATGCTCCGATTGAGTTTGAACGAATTAGTTTTCCGGAACCAGTTATTTTTATGGCAATTGAGCCTCGCTCAAGTGCTGATAAGGATAAGCTTGAGGCATCGCTTCAAGAGTTGGTAATGGAAGATCCTACTTGTTTAGTAAAGGTCGACCCTGAAACTGGTCAAACAGTTTTGAGTGGTATGGGTGAGTTGCACCTTGAGATTTTGAAAGATAGGTTGGAGAGAGAATTTAACACAAAGGCTAATACTGGAAAGCCGATGGTTGCATATTATGAGACAGCAACGTCGGAGGGTATTGCCTCAAATACGTTTGACCGCGAAATTGGTGGTGCAAGAAACTATGCGGGTATTACCGTTAAGGTTGAACCGGCACCAAGAGGATCGGGAACGAACATTGAATTTAAGGTTTCAAGTAGCAAGGTTCCTGGTGATCTGAGAAAATCAGTGAAACAGGGAATTGAAGATGCGTTGACAACAGGTGTACTAGGTCGCTATCAGGTAACTGATGTGACTGTCACTGTTATTGACGCTATTTATGACGATGAATTTTCATCGGAACTTGCTTTTAGGACGGCTGCGGTGATGGCATTCAAAGATGCGGTATCGTTGGCTTCTCCTGAACTTCTTGAACCTATAATGCAACTGGAAATAGTAACGCCAGCTGACTATATGGGTGACATATTAGGTGACGTAAATAGTCGTCGTGGCAAAGTTACAAATATGGATGCTAAGGGAGATTTGCAGATTTTAAGAGCAAATGTTCCATTAGCAAGAGTATTCGGGTATTCAACTGCTGTTCGCTCATTAAGTAGTGGAAGAGCTTCATATACTATGGAGCCGGAGCAGTTTGAAATTGTACCTGAAAGAGAAAAGCAAGAACTTCTTAATAAGTGGAGCTAAAATGGAACGTCAACGAATAAGAATACGTTTACAAGCTTATGATCATAGAGTGCTAGACCAAGCTGTTGCAGATATAAATGAAACAGCTAAGGCCAGTGGTGCTCTTGTAGTAGGCCCAATACCGTTGCCTACAAAGATAGAGCGTTATACGGTAAATAAGAGTCCTCATGTGAACAAAAAGTCAATGGAACAGTTTGAGATGCGTACACATAAGAGACTGATGGATATTGTTGAACCTACAGCTAAGACAGTTGATCAATTGAAAAAATTGAATCTTCCTGCTGGCGTGGATATTAAGATTAAGATTTAATAAGGGTTTCAAATGCAAGGTTTAATTGGTAAAAAACTTGGTATGACACAGATTTTTGATAAGGATGGAGCTAGAGTAGCAGTT
>Ga0307987_1000048_pt1 | contig 69034 bp, 37 predicted proteins | sample EllFjometagen181_FD_203157 | JGI IMG/M metagenome (GOLD analysis project Ga0307987, IMG submission 203157) | Marine microbial communities from Ellis Fjord, Antarctic Ocean - #181 | ecosystem: Environmental > Aquatic > Marine > Unclassified | place: Southern Ocean | collected 2014-10-08 | reverse complement strand
AGGTAACAGGTAAAACTTTTATTATAAAAATAACTTTGAACCTGCAACTCTGAACCTAAAACCACGGTTCGAAAGGCTTTTCAGATTGGGTCTAAATAGTACTAAAAAATGATCAGAGTTGCAATTCCTTTTGTGGACAACCGAAAACAACTTTGATTTTAAGGTTAACATTAACTTTCAGGCGGTCAACGCTGATAAACGCATAATTAAAATCCTAATTTCATTGATTGAAAAGTGTGCTTCTACCTTCAACCGTAAAACTAAGGGAAAACAACCCCCTCCGTAAAAGTTCTAAGGTCTAAGTAAAAAAAAATGGTGAACTTTAAATGGTGAAGGGTAAACAAGTTGTTGGTTTTTATCTAATGAACGTCCAACATCGAATCAGCCAAACGTCTTGTCTTCCCCTGGCCAGGGGAAGACAAGTTCTTCTTTCGAAGCATTGCACCAATTCATACAAGTATCATGTAAAAACATAACAATAAAGGCAAGACCTTTTTATGCATTAATTAGGTTAAAGCGTATCATACAAGGCTATTATATTACGGGCTGTCAGCCCTTTCCGCGCCGAGGCGACGCGGCTACAAATTGACTCAATGACCAAATGACTATGGACTAAGTACCAAGCCAATTGCGAACTCCAACATTAACCAGTTATTAATTGTTAGTTAATGTACTTCCACCTTCGTTCCTTACGGATCGACAAGACGGCGTGACAAAGCTGTGAGAAGGAAGGGGAAAAGAACCCAACTGGAGCAATTGAATAAGTTGTCACAACAAATATTTGCGTGTATTCCGTATATAGCTAATAAATTTCTTTAATTATAGCAAAAAAAAGGGCTAAAAACAGATTTAGAGACTTGACATATTTGAGAAATCTTATTACATTGTGGGTAACAATTTTTTTTGAGAAGTCTAAAGAGTGGCTTTTGACCACTCTTTTTTTTGTCTATAAGCAAAAATTTCTACAACAATACAAGGGAAGATGGGGACAAACATGGCAAATGAACTTTTAACAATAGTCAACTATATGGCTAAAGAGCGCGGTATCGCAAAAGATACATTAATTAAAGCACTTGAAATTGCAATGGAATCAGCTGTGGCTAAAGACTACGGTGACAAGGATGAATTCAGATTAAAAATTGATCCTGTTACATGTGAACTAAAGGGATATAAAATTTTAGAGGTTGTTGATGACGAGCCAATGAGTGATGCTGAAATTAATATTAAAGATGCTAAGGAAATTAATCCTGAAATTGAGTGTGGTGAACTTCTTGAAGTTGAATCAACTCCCGAGCATCTTGGTAGAGTTGCCGCACAAACTGCAAAACAAGTTATTCTGCAGAAAATTCGCCAAGCAGAAAATGACCAGTCATATGAAGAATATAAAGGTCAGGAAGGTGAAATTGTCACGGGTTCTGTAAAAAGATTCCAACGTAGTGATATTATTGTACAACTTGACAAAGATGTTGAGGGTCTTATTCCTGCAAAGGAAAGAATTGAAACAGAAGATTACAGAATTGGTGAAAGAATCAGTGCATTTGTTCTAAGCGTGGAAAAAGGGCAAAACGGCTCTTCTCCAAAAATTTTACTTTCTAGGACCACACCTGCATTTGTAAGAAGACTCTTTGAGATGGAAGCAACAGAAATTAACGATGGAATTGTTAAGATTGTTGCCATTGCAAGAGAGCCTGGGTTAAGAACAAAGATGTCTGTTGCGACAGAAGATCCAAGAATTGATCCTGTTGGTGCATGCGTAGGAATTCGTGGAGTTAGGGTACGAAACGTAGTTGATGAACTAGGTGGAGAGAAGATTGATATTGTTCCTTACAGTGAGGTTTTGGAGACATATGTTGCCAACGCACTTGCTCCTGCAAAAGGTATTGATGTTCAGATTGATTTAGAGAATCCAAAACTTGCACATGTGTCAGTTACTGCTGACCAATATTCTCTTGCAATTGGCAAACAGGGACTTAATGTTAAGCTAAGTGCTAAACTATTGAGAATGAAAATAAATATTACTAAGAAAAGTGACAAAGAACATGATGCTTTTGAGAAACAGCTTAATGAAGCAATTAATAGCCTTGCAGTTGTTGACGGCATATCTTATAAAGATGCTGAAATCTTAGTAAAAGCTGGTTTTGTAACAGTAGAGGGAATTGCAGCAGTTGACATTAGCGACATTGTTGAACTTGCAGGCATATCTCAAGAACACGCAGAGAACATCTATAGTTCAGCTATCGCAGCAATAACAGCATAAAGCAAAACAAATTTGAAGGGAATATTAAATGAGAATTTACGAATTAGCAAAAGAGTTGGACGTTGACAGCAAGGAGTTGCTGGAACAAGTCCAAGGTCTTGGCGTTGAAGTCAAAAACCACATGAGCGCTATTGACACAGAAACTGTTGAACTCCTAAAAGAGATGCATGACGCTCATGACGAGCCAGTAGCCAAAGCCAAAGAAAAAGAAAGTCCCGAGGACACTCCAGTAGTGGAAGAAGAAACAATTAAAGAAGTTTCTGAAAAGGTAAATGCAACAGTTGATCAAGATTCAAAAGTTATTACTGTGAATTCTTCGACTATCGTCATAAAAGACCTTGCAATACTAATGGACAAAAAACCAAATGTTCTGATAGCACATCTTATGCAGATGAATATACTTGCATCAATCAATCAGGCTTTAGATCTTAAGGCGGCAAGAAAAATTGCAGAAAAATTTGGTTATACTTTAACTTTAGAATCAAAGAAAGCTACAAAGAAGAAAGAGATAAAGCAAGACCAGAAGAAGATGGTTCATGCACAGGAAAATTTAGAATCACGGCATCCAATTGTAACATTTCTTGGTCATGTTGACCACGGAAAGACATCTTTGTTGGATAACATCCGTAATGCCACAGTAGCCTCAGGGGAACATGGTGGTATCACACAGCACATAGGTGCATATACTGTTGAGAACAATGGCAATAAAATTACATTTTTAGACACACCAGGTCATGCTGCTTTCACAGCAATGCGTGCTCGTGGTGCAAACATCACAGATATTGCCGTAATCATCATTGCTGCTGACGACGGTATTATGCCTCAAACAAAAGAAGCAATTGCACATGCAAAAGCTGCTGGGGTTGAACTGATTGTTGCAATCAATAAAATTGACCTACCAAATGCAAATATTGACCAAGTGAAGATACAGTTGCAAAGTGAAGATCTACAACCAGAAGACTGGGGTGGACAAACAATATGCGTGCCTGTTAGTGCACAGACTGGAGAAGGAATTGATACTCTATTAGAGATGATTCTTCTACAAGCTGAAGTTTTGGAATTGCAAGCAAATCCTCAAGCAGAAGCTGCAGGATATGTTGTTGAAGCCAAACTAGAGCACGGAATTGGACCAACAGCAAGTCTTCTAATAAAAGATGGAACACTTAAGATTGGTGATGCTCTTTTATGTGGAGAGTATTGGGGTAAAGTAAGAGCTTTAATTGATGATCATGGAAATAGAATTAAGAAGGCAGGACCTTCAACTCCTGTAAAATGTCTTGGTCTATCTGGAGTACCACAAGCTGGTGAGCAATTTACAATATGCAAGAATGACAAAGAAGCGCGATCATTAGCTGAAGCTAAAATGTCGGAAATAAAACAACAACACCTTACTCCAAAGAAAATGTCACTTGAAGACCTATTTTCAAAAGCTATTGTTGAAGACAATCTAGAACTTAATGTTATTCTGAAATCAGATACAAGAGGTTCTGCTGAAGCAATCATACATTCTCTTGATGAGATTAAGAGTGAGAAAATCTCTCTAAAGATGATTCACAGTGGTACAGGTAACATATCTGCTGGTGATGTTCTATTGGCAAGTGCTTCAAATGCTGTTATTCTTGGATTTCATGTTGCAAAAGAACCTGGTATTCAAAAGCTTGAAAAAAGTGAAGGCGTTGAGATACACCTTTTCCATATCATTTATGAATTAATTGACATGGTAAGAGAGGCAATGACAGGTATGCTTGCTCCGGAATACAAGGAAACAATTACCGGACATGCAAAGATACTACAAATCTTCCAAATTGGCAAACGTTCCAGAATCGCTGGTTGCTATGTGACAGATGGAACAATCAGCAAAGATGGTCGTGCAAGAGTTAAGCGTAATGACGAAATTTTGTTTGAAGGTGCAATTGATACAATGAGGCATTTTCAGGAAACTGTTAAATCAATGCGCGAAGGTCAAGAATGTGGTATCAAAATGGCAAACTTCGCTAATTTTGAACCTAACGATATTGTTGAAGCATACGAAATGATAAAGCAGGAGATTAAGCTATAACAATTGTTATAGCTTTGGAGAAAACTTATGCCTTTAGAATATGAAAGATTAACAAGAGTTAATGAACTCTTGAAAGAAGAGATTTCAAAATCAATATATGAAGTTATGGATCCATCTGAGTTTGACTTGGCTTCATTTACAATTACGAGAGTAGTTGCAAGTCCGGGGCTGAGAGACGCAAAAGTATTTGTTTCTATATATCAGCATGAAGGTGAGAAATATAAACTTCTTAACATTATTCGTAAGAAGTCTCATAAGATACAGAGGCTTCTTAACGGTCGTTTGTCTCTTAAATATACACCAAGACTACACTTCACACTTGATGACTCACTTGAAACAGGAAATAATGTTCTGAATATAATCTCTGAACTTGAGAAAGAGACCGATTTTGATGCAATGGAGCTACCAGAAGACTTTATTGATAAAGACGAATATTAAAAAAGTATGAATATCAGTAATCAACCACCGGAATTTGGACCTCTTGATGGTGTATTGCTTGTTGACAAACCAGCAGGCATAACATCACACGATGTGGTTCATAGAATTCGTCGTAACTTTAAAATCAAAAAAGTTGGTCATGGGGGAACTCTTGATCCAAATGCAACAGGCTTATTAGTTATACTTCTTGGCAAAGGCACAAAACTATCCAATTCTGTTATGTCAGGAGACAAAACATATCAAGGCAAAGTTCTTCTTGGTGTGGAAACAGACTCACAAGATTGCGATGGTGAAATTGTTGTCGAAAAAGATCCAACCAGTATCACTGAAGAACAAATAACGCATGAAACCAAAACATTTATGGGAGATTTTTATCAGACTCCACCTATGGTGTCTGCAATCAAAATAAATGGAGAAGCACTTTACAAAGCTGCAAGACGCGGAGAAGTTGTTGAACGCAAAGATCGTTTTGTGCATGTTTACAGTTTCACAATCAACGATTTTACAATGCCCTACTTAGATGTGACAATCAAATGCACAAAGGGAACATACATAAGAACAATTGCGCATGACTTGGGACAGCAACTTGGATGCGGTGCAAACTTAGCAGAACTAAGAAGACTTGCAAGCGGATGCTTCAATATTGATGGCGCAACAACTCTTGATGAAATACTTGACATGACATCAAGTCAATTAGCAAAGAAAGTCATAACTGTTCCACAAGTAGCATTACTTAATAAGAAGTAAATTAGTTTTTCTATTTTATGAGTCATCGTTTTGTGTTTATTCGACTGCGTTGCAGTCGTTACATTCACAATAATTAAGCAACCATGCATTTCATGCATGGCACTCAAGACGCAGTCGCCGGGAGGCTTTTACAACTAAAAATAAAATTGCAAGAGCAATGTAGCGCCACGACAAAGGAAGTGAGGCTGGAGTTTACGACAGCAATGGAACGTAGTGTAATGGCCTACCGAAATGACAATTCTTATTGAACAGCTTCCATGCTTCGCTCTGCGAGCTACGCAGGACACCGTCGCCGTTCTAAGACTATGACTCGAGCTGGCGAGAGGGGCTTTAGCCCCTAATGATAAACTTAATAGGCTGAAGCAATGAGCAAAGCGAATGGCCTACTAGTCAAATTTTAATAGCCCCGTATGTAATACGGGGTAAGTTATAATTAAACAATACGACCCTGAAGGGGTCGAACAAATATAAATTATCTAATTGTGAAAAAGTACACAAAACTTATAGACTTACAAAACATCAAGGGACCAATAGTACTTGCTGTTGGTTTCTTTGATGGCGTTCACCTTGGACATAAAAATGTTGTTGAACAAGCTTTAGCACTTGCGAAACAACACAATGGTCAAACATATGTCCTAACTTTCAAAAAACATCCTCTTAGCATAATTGCACCAGAGATAGCACCTCCAATGTTAAACTCTAATAAATACAAATGTAAGTTACTTAACAGACTGGGTGTAAACGGTTGCGTAGAGTTAGACTTCACCCCTGAAACCTCCAAGATTTCTGCCGAACAGTTTATTGAACAGTTAAAAGCTATAACCCCACCACTTGTAGGAATTGTTTCTGGAAAGAACTGGCGTTTTGGCCACAAGGGTCTTGGCACTCCGGCAATGCTTCACAAATGCAATCTTTGGGACATCCGAAACATTGATCACACACTATACAAGGAGCTGCCAATATCAAGCACACGCATTAGAGAAGCAGTTACTAAAGGTAATCTTGAAGAGGCTTCAAAAATGCTTGGCAGACCTTTCAGCATGTTGGAAAAAGTTGTAATAGGAAAAAGACTTGGACGCAAACTGGGCTTTCCAACTGCAAACTTCAGAATTCATGATGGTGCATTGCCGCCCTATGGAATATATGCTGTGAGAGCGCAGTATAAGAAAAAATTATACAATGGTGTTATGAACGTTGGATTACGCCCTACTCTGGAAGATAATAATCCGGCAAACCTAGAACTTAATATCTTTGATTTCAAACAGGATATTTACGGTAAGAATATTGAAATATTCTTCATCCAAAAAATTCGTGATGAAGAAAAATTCAACAACCTCGAAGAACTCAAAGTGCAAATTGCAAAAGATGTCGAAGTCGCAAAAAAAATTCTGGAAACAATGGTGGAATGGTAGAGGAACAATAGCGGATTCGCCTTCTAAGTGCCTATGGCGCGACAAGACGATGGGGGAACAGATTACATCGCGTTGAATGCAACTTCGGTGCAAGTGCTGTCTGGGAACGCTGAGCTTGAAGGAAGAACCAGGCATTTAACAGATAAGTTGTGACTGTGTCATGCCGTATGCACTGCGGAGACTAAAGCTCGTAGAGCGAAGCGGGATTGATTTAGAACAAAATAGGTTTGGAAAGATGGTAAAACTTTTGACAGAACCTGAATTATAATTAAGGATTATATATGAACTATCAAAAATATAAGGATATGATAAGAAATAAGTTGTTTGCTTGTGCATTATTGCTAGGCCTAACAGCTGTGGCTCTTCATGCTCAGCCATATACTATAGGATTGCCTAGTCAAGGTGGTGGCAGTGTTGTTGATGATACAACATCTATACCTCTTTACTCAGTTACCGTTGCTGACCTATATCAGGAGTCAACGACAGTCCGAGCTGTTCCTGATGTCGGTAAGGTTTTTTCTCACTGGGAAATTGTTTCTCCTGCAGACAGCAATACCATTTATATTTCTCCTAGTGCAAATAATGATACAGTTAGTTTAATACTATTTAATCCTACGCTTGGATTTTGGAATGTTCGTGCCGTATTTGAAAATACACCAGTAAATGTAATAGTTATATCACAAAGTTCTGCTGGAATATCTGTTGGTAATCCCTCTCCTACTTATGGTGTTAATGCAATTCCTTTAGGTACAGTACTTGAAGCAGGAGTTAGTTCTCCATATCCTGGTAATACAGGTATTAGATATAATTGTACAGGTTTTACAGGAACAGGAAACTTTTTACAGACCAGTCCAAATACAAATACAACAACAACCATTACTCAGGCATCAATAATTACTTGGAACTGGTCAACTCAATATCAATTAAGTGTTGGAGCTGTAAATGGCGGCAGCAGTTCTGTCGGTGTTTCTCCTGCAGGTAGAACATGGTACAATGATGGCGAAAGCATTGTTCTAACAGCACAGCCTGATTCAGGTTATATTTTTGTTTATTGGAGTGGTGGTCCGGGCGTGGTTGATAAATCTACAACAGAAACAGTTCAGTTTAATATAGATAGCCCTGAGTCAATTGTTGCTGTTTTTGAGCCATATCCAAATCTTTCTTTAGACATAATGTCCCAAAATGAAGATGGTGTACGTGTTGCCGGATATTCATATCAAGGTGATACGACAAGATTTCACACATATAATACATTGATGGATATTACTGTTGACCCAACAGTTCTTGCTAGTAGCGGTAGAGTTCGAGAACACTGCATGGGTTATACATCGACAGGTGGCAATGTCACTCCTGCAAGTATTGCGAACACAGAAATTAGCGCAATATCACCTTTTGCTATTACAGCAAATACAACAATAACTCTTGATTGGGTGAGAGAATATAGGATTAGATTGGGAATTGCTGGAACTACAACAACTAATGGTTACGCTGTAAGTTACCTTTCATATCTTCCTCAACGTATTTACACATGTCCTCCTTGGTTTAGAGATGGTGATTCTGTTACAATTTCAGCAGCTTCTTTGACTGCTGATGAAGTTTTCTTGCAGTGGGACTCTTCACCTTTTGGTATCGACCCTTACAGCCCAGTAAATACCTTTATTGTTTCTGGTGCAGCTGACATTAATGCTCTGTTTGCAAGTTCGGACACGGATTCAGACCTTGATGGAATGCCTGATATCTGGGAAACAATATATGGATTGGATTTAACAGACCCTCGTAATGCGAGTGAAGACGCTGATAATGATGGATTAAGTAATCTTCAGGAATATATCATAAGCCAAGCTCTTCTTGCTGCGGGAACTGTTCCAACAGATATAAGTCCTATAAATGCTGATAGTGATGATGATGGAATGATTGACGGTTATGAATATGACCATATATTAACAAATCCTGGCGCAGGAACTTCTGTTGGAGAATCAGCAAATGCTTTGGCAGTTGTTTCTACACAGGGAGAGAACGGACCTAATGGTAACACTGATCAGGACTTTCATTGGGACACAAGAGATGGATATGAAGATACTACTAGAGGGCTTTTAAATATTGAAGAGTATAATGGACCAGACAATGTTCCACCATACAATATTGTTTGGATTAACGACCCATCTTTGAGCAGTATAGTTATTCATCAGGCTCAAGCAAATGTTTTAGATGAATATGATACATCATTTAGTGATACAACAGATTCAGAAGTTTCTGGCGGCGCAATCTATGGTGATGGCTTTGATGATGGTTTCGAGTACACATGGGATCAGTGGCAGGGAGGTCATGGCGGACAAAATGCTAGAGATCCTCTCAATCATGTTGTTCCAGATAGATTTGGTGTTTCAGCTTTACCACAGTCAGTTGTAAACGCTGATGTCGATGGTGATGGAACACAAGATTTAATTGTTGTTTGTTATGAACATGAATTGGTTTCCGTTCTAATTGGTAATGGGAATGCTGGCTTTGCTGCACCAATAACATATAAATTGTTAGGTGTTGGAGTTAATCCTGTTGATCTTGTAGCTGAAGATTTTAATGGCGATGGATTTATGGATGTTATTACAGCAAATGCCGACGGTTCATACAGTGTTCTGTTTGGTACAGGAGACATCACAGATTTGTTCCCTGTTGTTACAACTTATCCACTTGGTACATCTTTTGTAAAAGTTGCTACAGCTGATCTAGATGGAGCAAATGGTCTTGACCTTGTTTTTGCTGATGCAAATAATGCTTTGTACATTGCTCTTAATGATGGAGCTGGTGAGTTTTCAAGTGTAACAATTATGGCACTATCTGGTAGTCCTACAGATGTTGATTTAGCACCTTTCTATACAGATACTGCATCGACGGTTTACGACCTTGCGGTTTCACTTGATAATGATACTGTTGAAATCTTTGCAAATGATGGAGCGGGTCTGTTTACCTCAACCACAACAATTAGCCTCCCTAGTGGTGCGATTCCTAAGGCTTTGGCAGTTGCTGATTTTGATACAAATGGTGATACAAATGGATATTTTGATATTGCTGTAGCATGTTCCGGTGGTAGCTATGTCAGAGTGTATTTGAATGATGGTAGTGGCACTTTCAATCTGTATGATTATTTTCTTGTTCAGTTCGATGCAGGTTTGACTGATATCGCTGCAGGTGATTTTACAACTTATGATAATATAGATCCTACTGTTGAAAAAACAATAGATTTGGCTGTTTTAAGTTATAACCTTGAAACGGTATTTTTATACTCTGGTAACGGAGTAGGTTCGTTTGGGAATTATCATTATTTGGAAACTACACAAGGTTCTACATGTTTGCTTCTAGAAGAATTAAGAGTGCCTTCTCCGAGATCAACTCAAGTTTATCTAGATTTAATTATTGTTAATAGTTTATCAGATAGTTTAATAGAATTTTTGAATGATGGAGCAGGTAATTTTTCTGCTTATGCACAGTTTGATGTGTCTGACAGAATTGTTGACAGGCATTTTAACCCTGCGGCAATCCGTATTCAAGACGATATATTTGGCCGGCCTGATTATGATTTGGTTTATTATATTCAAACTGGTAGAACTGTTGCATGGTTTACTGATTTATTGGAATATAGTGCATATACAGATGGCGGACAAACTATTGGCAATTACTTTATTCCTCAGATTATTGGTGGTAGTAGTGCTGTAAGAAGATCATCTCATCCTTTCTACTGGGATGCCGATGGTGATCAACTTCCTGATGGTTGGGAAATTGCATATGGATATGATCCATGGTTTGTCTCAACTTTTGGTGCAATAAATGATGCTGATGATGATTCTGATCAAGACGGACAAAACAATATAAATGAATATATTGCTGGGACCAACCCTACCAACAAACTCTCATACTTTGGTATAACCAACTTCAATGACACCGTACAAGATGGCTGTATTATCACCTGGCCATCTGTTGAAGGCAGAAGCTATGACATATTGATAACTCATGATTTGAAAAATAATTTGTTTGAAACATTAGAAACAGATATCTTCTATCCTTCTGGTTGCTATACAGATTTGGTTCACTGGACAGAAGAAGAAAGCTATTATAAAGTTCGTGTCAAAGTGGTAGAATGATATATTATTGGATACTACAAAACAAATAATAGCTAAATCAGGTTTAGTTATCGTCCCTCAACAATATAGTTACCAAAGGAAAAACAAATGCAAAAGTATATAATCACGTCAAAACTTAAAATATGGGTGTACGCTTTACTATTTATGTGCACATTAGTGACTCTTCAAGCTACAGTAACTGTTAATGTGATAGCCAATGGTCCCGGAACAATTACAAAAGCATCAGGAATAATACCATTCATTACAATGGCTGCAAATTGGACCCAATCAGAGGATTTAACTGCTATTCCTGATGCAGGAGCTGTGTTTTCTCATTGGGAAGTTTCATCATCTGAATTAAACTACTGGTCAGGAAACTCAACGGCTAGTGCAATTTCAGTCTATGCAACTGAGGATGGGAACAGTTATTATCTTACAGCCGTATTTGAAAATTCACCTGTAAATGTAACAGTTACCTCTCAGAGTTCTGCGGGAATACCTATTGGGAATCCAGAACCAACTCATGGTGTTAATGCAATTCCTCTGGGTACCGCTTTGTATGCCGGAGTTCGTTCTCCTTATCCAGGCAACACAGGTATTAGATATAATTGCACAGGGTTTACAGGAACAGGTGACTTTTTGCCAACAAGTCCGAACACCAATACAACAACTACAATCACTCAGGCATCCACAATTACTTGGAACTGGGATACAGAATTTTTGCTGACATTAAACACAGTTAATGGTGGACCTAGTAGCCGTGTTGATGTTTCACCAGCAGGTAGAACATGGTACAAGGATGGAGAACTAATTACTTTTACTGCTCAACCAGCAATTGGCTATATCTTTGTTCGATGGAGTGGTGGACCAGTTGGGATTGATGGCTCCACATCGCAAACTGTTAGCTTTAACATTTTTCAACCAGAAGCAATTGCAGCAGTTTTTGAGCAATATCCATATCTTTCTTTGGACATAATCTCCAAAGATCAAGATGGTGGATACGTTGCCGGCTATTCATATTTTGGTGATACTACAAGATTTCACACATATAACACTTTAATGGATATTTCTGTTAATCCTCTAAATTATTCTTCAAATTCGAATGTTCGCGAACACTGCATGGGTTATACATCAACAGGAGGTAGTGTTACTCCTGCAAGTCTTATGAATACAGAGACTAGTGGAATATCTCCTTTTTTAATTACAGCGAATACAACTATTACTCTTGATTGGGTTAGAGAATATAAAATTAGCTTGGGAATTGCTGGAACTACAACAACTAATAGTTATGATGTAAGTTACCTTTCATATTCTCCTCAACGTATTTACACATATCCTCCTTGGTTTGGATATGGTGATTCTGTTACAATTTCAGCAGCTTCTTTGACTGCTGGTGAAGTTTTCTTGCAGTGGGACTCTTCACCTTTCGGTATTGACCCTTACAGCCCAGTAAATACCTTTATTGTTTCTGGTGCAGCTGATATTAATGCTCGCTTTGCAAGTTTTGACTCGGATTCAGACCTTGATGGAATGCCTAATATTTGGGAATCATTATATGGATTGGATGTAACAGACCCTCGCAATGCGAGTGAAGACCCCGATAATGATGGATTAAGTAATCTTCAGGAATATATCATAAGCCAAGTTCTTCTTGCTGCGGGAACTGTTCCAACAGATATCAGTCCAATTGATGCAGACAGTGATGATGACGGAATGGATGATGGTTATGAATATAATCATATATTAACAGGTCCTGGCGCAGGAACTTCTGTTGGAGAATCAGCAAATGCTTTGGCAATTGTTTCTACACAGGGAGATAACGGACCTAATGGTAATCCAGATGAAGATTATCATTGGAATACAAACGATGGATATGAAAATAAGACTAGAGGCCTTTTAAATATTGAAGAGTATTATGGTCCAGATAATGTGGCACCATATAATTATGAGATTGTTAGCGACCCAACCGAGAGTGTTAGACCTATTTGTCGCGCCCAAGAAAACCCGAATGACCATTATGACACATCATTTAGTGACACAACAGATTCAGAAGCTGCTGGTGGAGGCGATGGTTTTGATGATGGTTTCGAGTACACATGGGATCAGTGGCAGGGAGATCATGCCGGACTAACTGCTAGAGACCCTCTCAATCATGTTGTTCCAGATAGATTTGGTATCTCAGGCAATACTATTGACAGGCGTTTTAATCCAGCGGTTATTCATGCTCAAGACGATATATTTGGCAGTCCTGATTATGATCAGGTTTATTATATTCAGACTGGCAGCGCTGTTGCATGGTTTACAGACCAGTTAGAATATAGTGCATATACAGATGGTGGACAAACTATTGGTAATTACTTTATTCCTCAGATTATTGGTGGTAGTAGTGCTGCAAGAAGATCATCTCATCCTTTCTACTGGGATACTGATGTTGATCAACTTCCTGATGGTTGGGAAATTGCATATGGATATGATCCATGGTTTGTCTCAACTTTTGGTGCAATAAATGATGCCGATGATGATTCTGATCAAGACGGACAAAACAATATAAATGAATATATTGCAGGGACAAACCCTACCAACAAACTCTCATACTTTAGTATAACCAACTTAAATAATACCATACAAGATGGCTGTATTATCACTTGGCCATCTGTTGAAGGCAGAACATATGATATATTGATAACTCATGATTTGAAAGATAATTTGTTTGAAACATTAGAAACAGATATTTTCTATCCTTCTGGTTGCTATACAGATTTGGTTCACTGGACAGAAGAAGAAAGCTATTATAAAGTTCGGGTCAAAATTATAGAATGAGAGATTATTCGATACTACAGAAAGCTATAAAGAATAGGAGATATTGATGAAAAATATATTGTTTCAGAAACAGTGGAACTGGAAATTAAGTGGAATTGCTCTAGCTATTTCATTTTCAGCTGCAGTCATTCTTGTCAAACCGATAGGTGTTTCAACACAGTTTGTCATTCTTGATGGAATTATCTGGAATGCAATCTCAAGTAATGTTGTTGTTGAAGACACAAAGGCTACCAGTGGTTATTCAAGCCCTAATGCATACTTAAATAAAAGTGGTGGAAAATATGCTAAAAGTGTAGCTGAACCATTAAACTATAGTTTTATTTTTGTAATTGCAATGGTTGCTGGAGGTTTTATTGGAAAATTACTGACATCCAAAAACGAAAATAATAATAAAGTTTCAGATGTTTGGGTTAGCAAAGGTAAACGAAGCTCGCCTATTACAAGATATATCGTTATTTTTCTCGGAGGAGTATTAGCTTTGTTTGGGTCAAGATTGGCAGGTGGATGTACCAGCGGTCACATGATGAGTGGTATGATGCAAACATCTCTCAGTGGCTATCTTTTTGCTTTTGCTGCTTTTGCATTTGCAATACCAACCGCTTTTATGACATATAAAAAGAAGGGAAAATAAGTAATGCAAATTTTCTTAGCAATCGTTTTAGGCTTATTTTTTGGTTTTGTTTTACAGAAAGCTGGAGCAGCTAATCCTCAAAAAATCATAGGGATGCTTCGTTTAAAAGACTTTCACCTTATGAAAGCAATTTTATTGGGAATAGGTTTAAGCAGTCTGTTACTCTTTATTCTACTTGCGCTAGGTATTGCAAATAGTAGTCATTTAAGTGTGAAATCAGCTTATACAGGTGTCATTCTCGGTGGTGCACTCTTAGGAATTGGCTGGGCAATGGCAGGTTTCTGTCCTGGAACAGGTGTTGTTGCTGCTGGTTCCGGCAGAAAGGATGCACTTGTTTTTGTCATCGGAGGCCTAATTGGTGCATTTATATTTACACTAATATATGGATCTATTAAAAATACATTTATCTTCAATAAGATTGCCGGTGGCTCAGCAACATTGGCAGATACAGGTATTGAAAAATATACTACACTTGTACCTGCAATTTCTCCTGTACTTCTCGCAGGTGGAATAGCAGTTGTATTTATTATTATTGCTTTGATTTTACCGGGTGAGAAAAGATCTTAATAGAAGCCCTATTCAACGGGCTTCATACAATTGAGCAAATCGTCGACATTCACGGTAGCAATACCAGAATGCACATCAGACATGGCATAGGGAATGACAAGCTCATTGCCGTGGATGATTGCCCCACAGGTATATACTACGTTGGGAACATAACCCTCGCGTTCTTCCTCGCTCGGCGTGAGCAGTGGCTCTTCAAGACGACCAATAACTTTGGTCGGATCTTCAAGGTCCAGAAGTATAGCTCCTATGCAATATTGACGCATAGGTCCGACCCCGTGTGTGAGCATCAACCAGCCGGCATCAATTTCCAACGGTGAACCGCAGTTGCCCACCTGAACAAATTCCCAAGGTTGTTCCGGTTCCTGAATGACTTCGGATTCCTGCCAGAAATGAATATTGTCGGAAAACATGATGCTGTTGTTTTCACCGTCCTGACGAGAGAGCATTACGTAGTGCCCGCCAATTTTATGCGGAAACAATGCCATACCTTTATTTTGAACGGCTCTACCGTTTAGCGTAATTACATTGAACGTGACAAAATCTTTAGTTTCGATGAGCTGCGGAAGAATACTAAATCCGTTGTAAGCAGTATAGGTGGCATAAAAGGTTATCTCACCATCATCATCGACAAACCGCACGAATCGGGCATCTTCAATACCGCTACTTTCATTTTTAGAGACAGGGAAAAATACCCGCTCGCAAATCGGGTACTCCGGACGAAATGTAGTTTCGTAGTTAGACTTAGCCAACCAGTCTATCTGAGCAACCGCTTCAATCTGCTGAACGCTAGGGAAAGGATGTTGAAGGTGAAATTTCTGTAGAGTTTTTTCAAGTGTTTCATAAGTGAAACCATTCGGCATTTGATTGAGCAGCCATGTTGTAGTTTTATTGCAGGCTCCAATTTCGTTGAGTTTCAGCTCGAAAAGATGACAGTCATAGTAAGCATCCATCTTCAGTTTAGGCGTTTCAACATAAGCAGTTATAGGATCGAAGGTCATTAGGTTATCGCCATCAAGAATTCCACTTCTAAACACGATGGATGAAACATGCCCTTCCCCGGTAGCCCTAAGACTAATGATAAAGCGCAACTCTCCGAATGACAGATTATTCTGATCCGGATGAGGAATGATAGAAGGATTGAACAGAGCTGCTGATTCTATAGAATATTCCTTTGTAAAATAGGCACCAATCAATATTTGCTTGGTTTCACTGAGCTCAACATCCGGTGGAAGGTATTTCTCCACCGCCTGCCGATGCTGTTCGAAAATCTGAAGAATATTACGATGACGTTCGCCAAAATCCAGCATCACCTGTTCGAGCAGATTGATAGCCTTACTCTCAGGAAGAGCAATGATGCGTTCTAAAAGTCGTTCAATGCGATCCGGATTTCCAAACAGGTTCAGACGGGCAATAACCCGCTCTGGATCGCCCTGAATCTTTATTTTTTTTCGTTTTACTTTTGGGTTCATCTGTTTTCCTTTCAGTCAGTTCTAAGTTCTATAAAGAAGTGTACAGTACATAGTGTATCGTACACAGTTTTTCACTCCTTGGGTAGGAAAAAATTCTGTTCTTTTTATGTTACCTAGGGTGTTGCCCTAGGCTATGTTATGTCGGGCTTTCAGCCCTTTCGGACGCCAGAGACGACGTCCCTCTCAATCACTTGCAACGAAGATCGTCGCATTACTTTGTCCGAGCCGAAGCGACTCGGCTACAGAGTGACGCATGACTCAAGACGCATGTTCTTCCAACGAAACTGTATACTGTACAATACGAGCAACGCTCGTCCATTAACCATTAACAACACCCGACCAACGGGAGAGAGGCTTTAGCCTGCCTAAAGCAACGAACGCAGTGAAGTGGCAAACCATTGACCATTATTTATCATGTATTGATGAATTTGGTATAGTGTTTTCCGCTAGTTTCAATTCAAGCAAGGTTTGAATAAAAGCTAGTGTGGACTCGGCTCCCTGATTTTCGTTACAACTATCTGGGTGAAGGCCGTCGCGGCATCCACCGGTAATTGGATCATAAAGCGACAAGTTCAGGTCGTTGCGACCAAGAAACCATTCAAAAGTACGACGTGCTTCCTGCATCCAGTGTTCGTCAGCAGTGCAACGGTAGGCCGCTAGACAGGCAGAGGCCATTGTTTGAGCCTCCACTGGTTGCTGATCAAAAGAAGCCCTCTCACCATCTCGCGTATAAAATCCGTTAGAACCTATTGGGGTGAAATGCCCATCAGGATCATCGGCACACTGTTGATCGGACAGCCATGCCAGCGATTCTAGCCCTATTTTGGTTATCTCTGCATTCGGAATCGACTGACCGCACATAAGCATGGCATGCGGCAGCACGGCGTTGCAATATGTCAGGCTATCTTCGTACCATAGCCATTCTTTCAAGCTATAGGTCTTATATGATGCGAGCAGTTTATCCGCCAATTGATTACGTATCCGACTTACCAGTAGATCACCTTCAAAATGCCGTAGATATTCGTGGATACCAAGCAGGGCAAAAGCCCAGGTGCGAGGACTAGTGGTTTTTGGAATGTCAGATATCGCATTTTCGAAAAGTTCACCAGCGATACCGCGCAATGATTGTGTCGTGGAGCGCCCTATCACCGTACCCAACGCCCAGATAGTACGACCTTGGCTATCTTCCGACCCGCTCTTCTCTAACCAGTTGCGCTGATAATCCATAAAATTACGAAATTTACCTGTTTCCGGGTTGAAGGCGTAAGAGATAAAGGCAAGGTAACGCGATGCTAGCTTCAGCGGTCGACTAGTGCCCAGTTCCGTCAGTAGCATGCTGACAATCAACGCACGGGCATTGTCGTCGATGCTGTAGCCCTCGGCATAATTAGGAACAAGATATTTGGCATGTTGAATCATACCTGTGTCATCCGTCAAACGGTACAAATGAGTGAGGTTAAGTACCGGCAGATCAGCGGGACACTGATCCAAAGGCTTGACCGCATAGTCGGAAGGAACAGCGACGACACGCTGTTTACGGGCTTGTTCAAAGCATTCCATATAGCGTTGGGCAACATTCGGCCAAATCATTTGCCGACCAAACATATAGGCAGTCTTTCGCATTGCATGACGTTTTGACTCGTGATCCAGCAAATCCAGAACCTGTTCTGCTAGTGCAGCGGAATCTCCGAAAGGAAACAGAGCACCACGCCCTTCGGCGAGTAGCTCCTCTGCGTACCAGTATGGCGTTGAAACCACGGCCTTGCCTACGCCAATAGTATAGGCTAATGTTCCAGAAGTAATCTGCGCCGGATTGAGGTAAGGTGTGATGTATATATCCGCCACATTGATGAATTCAATCAACTGCTCAAGCGTGACAAAACTGTTGTGGAATATTACATTGCCAGCCACTCCAAGCTTTTGAGCAAGACGTTGAAGCGACAGTCGGTATAACTCGCCTTCATGCAACAGTACATTAGGATGGGTTGCACCAACAATCATGTACACGACATCCGGATGGCGAGCAACAATCTCCGGCAATGCCGAAATCACAGTTTCGATGCCTTTATTGGAAGAGAGCAAACCAAAACTCAACAGTACCATCTTACCCTCTACACCAAACATATCCTTGTGGGAATTTGGATCACCAAAGGATACGTCCGGAACACCGTGATGAATCATCTCTATCTTATCTTCGGACACACTATAGATATCCTTCAGGAAATCCACGCCACGTTGGCTCATTACCACAACCCTATCCGATAAAGCCACCACCTCTTTGAGAACACTTAACTGTTCGGGCATTGGATGTTCCAGAATGGTGTGCAGAGTGGTGACTACCGGCATGCGAAGCTTGCGCAAAAGAGCCAAAATATGGCTACCAGAGGGTCCGCCATAAATGCCATACTCATGCTGCAGGCAGACCACATCTACCTTGTTTATATTCAGAAAGTCGGCGGCACGTCTATAGGATGCTATATCCTTTTCGGATAATTCAAACCGCACACGAGACGGATAAGTGTAACCAGTCTCTATATCGTTAACTGCCAGAGCCATACATGCAACGGAATCAGTAGACTCTGTTGCAACCGCTTCACACAGATCGGTTGTAAAAGTGGCAAGACCACACTGCCGTGGCAGATAATTGCCAACGAAAGCAACGCATTTGATTGTAGAACTCGTTGTGTCTTGCATTATTTATCTCCTCTTCCATTTACAGCAAGCATTTTATTTACATATGCATTCGAAATTATCTAAGTAATATGAATTGTATTAAACTCACTTTCTTTAGTTATATCAATAAATCTTTGCTTTTACAAGTAATAATTATTGTTCTGCTACGTTGCCCGTAGATTTTTTGTTGTAATAGATTCAAATTGTGATATCATTATAAAAGAATTTACAAAGAAAACAAAGATCATGAAGAGTCGAGTTAAATTAAAAAAAATTATTTATATATTTTCAATAATATTTTGTAGTACTATTGCCTATACAAGTAACTACACAAACTTAAATGAAATATTTGCGGTTGCCAACTTTGACCCTACCGATTCAAATTCAACCATAATAGTTCAAATATCAGATATACATATTGACCCTGCATCAAACTATTTTCCAACCCCCGCTATTGACTCAAGACTTATTGATGAAATCAACGGCTTAGAATATCTTCCTAACGAAATGGTTGTATCTGGAGATATTGCAATAAGCAGGAGTGCTGCGGCAGGACTACCAAGGTACAGTTCAAGTATCCCTAAGTCAATCGCAGAAATATCAAAAGCAATGGAGGAACTTACTAGGTTTGATTCACGAATCAGGCAATGGGTTATTACAGGAAACCATGACACTGATGCACATGAAGTTAATCCTGAGTTATGGACAGAAATCACAGGTTTTCCAGCTTATCAAAGAACAGAGCTTTCCAATATTCCTATTTTTTTACTTAACGGCAAGCATTCTGGTGATTTTGATGAAGAACAGCAGATATGGATTAAAGAACAATTTAAAACAATCAATGAAAATCAAGATGTTATAATATTTGTTCATCAACCATCACTAGCAAGAATTGGTTCGGAAAGTGGAATAAAGACGTATCTTGTAAATCTATTGGCAGGTCGAACAGGAAAAGTGTGGGTATTCAGCGGACACGACCATCGTTTTTACAGCAAAACCTATATTGAAAAGTCCACTCAATTTATACAAACCATAGTAACAACAGGCAACACACATGTGTTCAATGATGGCAGAAACCCTGGATATGGACTCATCTGCCTGAATAACGGCAAAGTTATCTGCAGAGTATTTAAAGATGTTAAAGTTCCATATTTTGAACTACTACCTAAAGTTGAAGAAAGTGATGGAGTTCCATTTGATTGGCCGTATGCAAATGTTGACTATCCAATCATGAATCTTACAGAGGGAGAATATGATAGAGAAGAATACTCCTTTGAAATCCACTCAACGGCATCAAGTCAAATTACCGACACCGGTACTTGGCTGTCTTATATGAACGATATACAATGGCAATTGCCTTTCAACACATACTCAAATAAGGCAACAGAAGTACTAATTTTAGGGAGCGGGACAATTCAATGCTCATTTGCCTTAGTTCCAAACACAGGCGAGTGGTATGATGCCGGAACATTTACATCGGTAAAAGAGGTTTTCAGAATACCAATACCAACAAACTGCATTGGCAAAGACTCTTTAATAAGAGCTAATAAAACGAATGAAGGATATACTTTTGCAGGTTGGGGAATTGGTTCTGATGCTACAAAACTCCTGCCGATTGAAAAATGGATGAGCAAGCATTTCAAACAGATAAGAAATGCAGGGATTAGTGCCACAGACGCTACACCGGCAGATGATGGAATATCAAATTTGGCAAAATATTCCCTTGGGATGAATCCTCTAGAAAGTGGAAGTTACAAATTTCACACATCAAACAGCACAAATTATGGAGGTTTACCATATGCATGGATTGGTCAAAATGCCAACCAGCAATGTTTCGGCATTCGATTTCCCAGACGTAAAGCAGAAACATCACCAGGAGTAGAGTATATTGTAGAAGAATCCAGCAACTTAATAGACTGGAAATCTTCAAATGTTTCAAACGCATTAATTACAGAAATTGATAGCGAATGGGAAGATGTTATAATCTGTCAACCATCTCAAAACTATAGCAATCATTTCTTCAAGCTTGACATTCGCCTTACATCAGAACTAATTCCATAAAAATTTATTATAAACAAACTTTATTACCTACTCTTTCTTAATCTTTTAGATAAATATTTCCTTTAATTCTGTTATGTTCTCCACTTAAAGCCTCAACCATTGATTTTGATTTGCAAATAGATGATATTTATAATATTATATTAAATGATATTTAAGAAATCATGAATTTTAATGCATAACTGACGGGGCGAAGCTGTACCCAAAAACATTGAACGAACTTGCATTATACAGAGCAATCCTCGTATGAAAAATAATATTTTAAAATTTTGGATTGTAACCCCCAGTTACAATCAAGCTAAATGGTTAGAGCGATGTGTGGCATCAGTTTGCGATCAACCTAGTGACAACATACATGTTCATCATCATATACAGGATGCATGTTCAACAGATGGTACAATTGATTTTTTAAAAGACTGGCAGGTTAAGGTAGCAAATCATTCCAACTACACATGTAGTTTTTCTTCTGAAAAAGATAACGGTATGTATGACGCAATTAATATTGGCTGGAAAAAAGCTAATGATGACGTTGATTTCATCGCCCATATAAACTGTGACGAACAGTATATGCCTAATGCATTAAGTAATATTGCTCTTGCCTTTAGTAAAAATAAAACCGCAGATGTTTTGCTTGCAGATATGCTTGTGGTTGATGAAACCGGTCGGTACATCTGTCATAGACGAAGTCTGAAGCCATATCGGTTTCTATCAAAGCTCTGGTGTGCAGGCTTTACTGTATCTACTTTTCAGAGGGCATCAGTTATAAAGGATAAAAAAGTTTTGTTTGATACAGACTGGAAAAACATTGGAGACAAAGTTTGGTACAACTCCCTGCATAAAGCTGGAATTAGGTTCAAAGTATATAATGAGCTTGTGGCTATTTTTACAGATACAGGGGAGAATATGAATTGGACAGAACAGGGAATGGAAGAAGGTATAAAATATATGGAAACATTTCTGCCGTACCTTAAAAATAATCTTCGGTTGCTGCAGAAATTATCTAAGATCAACGCTCTACGCAGATGGTGGCGCGAAAAGTCTTGCAAATCCCCTACTCAATATGAAATATTTGAACAAGGCTCTGATACCAGAGTTACTAAAAATATTACAAATCCTTCATGGCGATGGGGTAAACGGGCTTGGAAGAACTAATTTATATGATACCGGAAACAATAAAACTAAAACAGATACTTGAATATTTCGAGTTAAATGCTATTGATTATGTTCTTGTTGGAGAGGATTCTACTAAACTAAAGAGCTGTATTGATGGCGACATTGATATTGTTGTAAGTAACAGAAAGATAAGAACAATTTGTTCAATTGTGATAGATTTATGTAAATTTTTAGACTTAAGATGTGTTCAACTCCTTCAACATGAGCTGACAGCTTATTATTTTGTTTTAACGTGGCAAGAGCATAACACATGGTACTACTTGAAATTGGATATATGCAGTGACTATATGTGCAATTCAAAATGTATGATTAAGGCAGAAGAGTTGCTTGATAGAAAAATAAAAGATGAATCAACAGGCTTCTATATTCCATACCCTGCAAACAATTTTATATATTACCTAATTAAAAAGATTAATAAATGCTCCATCAGCGAAGAACAGTTTTCTTATTTGTGCAGTAATCGAGAATATTGCACCGATTGTGAGCTTGATTCACTTAAAGTATTCTGGAGCGAAGAGCAATCCGAAAAAATCATATCAATATTAAGAGAAAATGATCTGACAGCATTCCAAAATAATATTTCCAGTCTTAGAGATTCGTTAAACAAAACCATCAGAGCAAGTTTTTTCAATGTTCTAAAGGAACAAAGACGTCTAATAAAAAGGATATTGAAACCAACTGGATTATGGCTGGCTATTTATGGACCAGACGGATGTGGCAAATCATCGGTTATAGAAAAACTTCAACCGATACTACTTCCTGCTTTTAGAAGAACACAAACCATTCATTTTCGTCCAAGACTCGGAAGTTCTCCAAGCTACACATCCGAACCCGTTTTAGACCCTCATGCATCCAAACCTCGAAACCCATTGAGTTCCATACTGAAACTAGGATACTATGGAGCAGATTATATTGTTGGTTATTTTGTCAAAGTTCTACCAGCAAAGATATGTTCTACCCTATTTATCTTTGATAGATATTATGATGATATAATTATTGACCAAAAGCGTTATTGCTATGGAGGTCCTATTTTTCTTTTAAAATGGTTAAGGTTTTTTATTCCAAAACCGGACTTGATCTTTTGTTTAGATGCTGCACCAGAAATTCTTCAAGCTCGGAAAGCAGAAGTATCTTTTGAAGAGTGCAAAAGGCAAAGGGAAGCCTACAAAGAGCTAGTATTAAAATTGAAAAATGGATATGTTATTGATTCATCTCAAGCTTTAAATCAAGTGGTTAACGATGTTCAATCAATTATTTTAGAGCATATGAATAATAAGATTGAACAGCAAATTGGGCAAAGCAAATGACAGAAGAACTTAATTTTTTATACAGAGGAGAGACGTTACCATTCAGAGCCTTAAACAGAAAAGGTGAGTTGCGCTGGATTGCTTCAAACGACTCAGGTTCTCTGAGTGCTATGACTAGGTTTGCTCCACCTTCAAAGCCTTTCCCTAAATTACTTTTAAAATCCATGTCGTTAGTTGATTTTAGACTACCAGAAACCCTTAATCAAAGTATAAGTATAAATATTTCCAAAGAATTTTTATCCAAGATATCTGAAAGGTTAAAGATACCAATAGCTAATATAGGAATATATGTAGGAGAACCAAATGAATATCAAAAACTTGTAATAACAGATATATCAGGTAAATCAAAAACAGTTATGAAAGTTGCTGTTGGTACCAAGGCGGACAAATCCATTACAAGAGAACTATCCGGAGGAGAAACTGCAAAAAAACATCCTTATTGGAAGGATAAAACCCCGAAAATTACAAGTACAGAAAATATTTTAGGGCACACAGCAATCTTAGTAGAAAAGATTGAAGGACAACAGCTATCACCAAAAGAATTCAAGAAAAAATATATTTCAAACTATGCAATCTCTGATGCGGGCGAAATCTCCATACAGGAGTGGTTAAACTCTAATTATGATCTAAACAAACCACAACTACAAGAACTTTTAGAAAGATGTGAAAACGTTAATGCATTGAGTTTGAACTCTAGTCAAAACTTTATACATGGTGATTTTGCACCTTGGAATACAATACAAAGTTCCAAGGTAATGTTTATAGATTTAGAATACTCACATGCCTATGCTCCAGTAATTATTGACTTAGCCTACGCTGTATGGTGTTATGAAACATTGTTAAAAAAACATATTTGCCATTTTGCTCCAGAAATGATTGAGAAGCTTGTGGCTCTAGGTGCATTGTGGGAGGAGATTAGAAAAGATGGGTGATACAGTCTCCAATAAAAGATTAAAGGTTTTGATATCTGCATATGCATGCGAACCAAATAGAGGCTCCGAACCTAGCGTTGGGTGGAACTTTGTTATAACAATGGCAAAGCACCATGACCTTACAGTCTTAACACGTAAAAACAACAAGAAAATTATTGAAGAATATCTACAGCGTAAACCTATTAATATAGAATTTATATACCATGATTTACCAAAGTGGGCTAGTTGGTGGAAAAAAGAAAGTAGAGGAGTTCAGTTGTATTATTATTTATGGCAACTATCTGCAATACCATTGGTAAAAAAGTGTAATAGAAAATCAAACTTTGACTTATGCCAACATCTGACATTTGTAAAATATTGGGTGCCAAGTTGTTTGGCCTGGCTAAATATTCCTTTTATTTGGGGACCGGTTGGAGGAGGCGACTCTACACCAAAAGGATTTCTTAGAAAGGCTGGTTGTAAAAGTAGATTTTATGAATTAACACGAGAGTTTACAAAAAAAGTTGCCGTAATTGATCCCCTATTAAGATTCACGGCACAAAGGTGTTCAATTAATATTTCTGTGACCGAAGAAACTTCACAATGTGTCAAAAAGCTAAACAGAAAAATCAAGACCAAACTGATGACACAAGTTGGAATAACATCAGAAGAGCTAACAAAAATTGACGAAACTATTGCAGACAAAAAAACTTCTGATAATACAATATTCCTGTTTGCAGGCAACTTGCTGTTTTTGAAAGGCATACATCTTGGACTAAATGCCTTTGTGAAATGCGAACAAAAAAACTCGCAATTCTGGATTGTAGGAGAAGGACCAGAAAGAAACAGGCTTGAACAGCTAGCAATTGAAAAAGGAATATATGATAGAGTTCACTTTTTAGGTCAAAAAACAAGAGATGAGGTTTGGAAACTAATGAAAACAGCAGATATTATAGTACACCCAAGCTTACATGACTCCGGTGGATTTGTTCCAATTGAGGCGATGTCATGTGAAAAGCCAATTATATGTCTAGACACAGCTGGGCCATCAATTCTTGTTCCAGATAGTGCTGGATGTAAAATTGCTGTTATATCCAAAGATAAGACCATTGAAGAAATATGCAATTCAATGAATCAACTTGCCAAAAACAGTCAACTTCGACAAAAAATGGGAGAATCTGGAAGAGAATATGTTAAAGAACACCTCTTATGGCAAAACAGAATAACAAAGTTTTCTGAAATCTATCTTGATATTACCAAAAATGGAGAAGCTAGAAGATGAAACTTGCTGTATATTTAGCAGATCAAAATCCACACAGAGACAGAACTCTTGGCATCACCGAAATGACCGCAGCCCTCCTCGATGAGTTAGCATCAAAGGAGGAATTGAAGATGGAGACAATTGTCTCCAAATCTTCATTTGCTATTAATGATGTTAATGTTCTTGAAAAAAAACTTCCATGGCGAACTGACAACATGTTAGGGCGTCTTCTTACAGATAATCTTCACACATTACTTGTTCATCCGGAGGTGGATGCGTGGTTATATCCAAAAGGATATATTCCTTTCTTTATGAGAACACAAAAGCCATGCATAGGTATAGTTCATGATACTATTTTATTATGGTATTACGACTTTTACCGCAACGAAAGATCAAAAATTGATTATGTATACTGGTTAAACTTTATGAAACAAAGTATTGCAAGATTTGACTTGATTCTGACAATCTCTGAAACAGCAAAGAAGCAGATATTAGACTTATGCAGTCGATTCTCTATTACACCGCCTCCAATTGAAGTGACATATGAATCTGTTCGTTATGCAGATGATACGACAATATATGAGAAAGGTACATACGTTGTTCATGTTGCATCAAAAGCTCCTCATAAAAAGACGGCATGGCTTCTCAAAAACTGGGTTAAACAATTAGAAAAAGGCACAAAATTGCCGATTCTTAAACTAGTTGGAAGTGTCCCAGATGATGTCAAAGATTTAGTTGAAAATTCCCGAGGAATTGAGAAGCTTCCGTATCTGGATGACCATACATATAAAGAAACACTAGCTAAGGCACGGGCTCTTTTGATGCCATCGGAAGTTGAAGGCTTCGGTCTTCCTGCAGTTGAGGCATACAGTCTTGGAACTCCAGCTTGTTATGTGAAAAATACGGCAGTTGATGAAGTATTAGACATCCCTGAGCATTTGGGAGCATTTGATCTGTCAAAGCCTGAATCTCTTTTTGAAGCATTAGAATCGGTACTTAAATTATCAGAAGACGAGATAACAATCTCAAAAGCAAGGCTTCAGCAAACATACTCAGAAAAAAGTTTTGGAGACAGAGTATTTAATAGTATAAAAGATTATATTGCAAAATATGAATAATATATACAAAACAATTAAGGAGAATACAATTGATGAAGAAAGATAATATCACAGGAGTGAGCCAACTTTTTGAGAATGAATTTTTAAAGACAAAAGATGATGGCATAGAGAAAAATTTAAAGAACAATGTTTTAGCGCCACGCTTTATAGAATTATTCAAAGACAGCAAATCTGTTCTAGAAGCGGGGTGCGGTGATGGTCGATGGAATGCCTTTTTATCACAGCATAACATACCTAATACAGGTCTAGATTGGTCTGAAAAATTATGTGAACAGGGACGTCAAAAATCACCAAGTAGCCGTTTTGTTTCAGGAGACTTAAACTGCACACCGTTTGAGAATGAAGAATTTGATGGAATAATATCTCTTGGTGCAATAGAGCATAATGCTGCAGGACCACAACAAGCATTACACGAATTCTATAGACTACTTGAACCGGGAGGAAAAGCTATCATTACTGTTCCATCAGGCTCATTCATACGAAAAACGAGGCGAGTAATATATAGAATAATTCCTTTAAAGCATAGAGAATATCTGCAAAATATAAAAAAGTTTGGAGCAAAAAAAAAGTATTGGCCTCGCTTTAAGAAAAATGAAAAAGGTAACTTCTTCTATGAATACGAATTTAACAAAAAACAGTTTACAGGTTTTATCAAAGATGCCGGTTTTGTCATCGATGAAACATTTGTTTTCGACCAAGCATCAGGAATTTATAATACATTCTGGCCTTTAGCAGGAAAAGCTTATACTGCAAACTTGAATTGGTTTGGCAGAATTTTAAAAGTGTTACTACCATGTTCCATTTCCGGACATATGATAGGATGTGTTGTACATAAATCATAAAATTCAAGATAAATCACAAAGCATAAATGAATGATAAATTCAATTAGAAATGAAATATAGGATTGAAAGCCATATAGGATATTGAAGACAAATGAGCATAAATAGCCAATTACATGAAAATAATTCGGATATATTAGGAAACAAGGAACAAAGATGCTGATAACGGTCTATAATTCAATCAATTTGATATTATTGTCAATTGCCCGATTGTTTTTCAGGAGAAAAACTATGTCAGAACGCAATAATATTTTAATCATAAGGCTCGATGCCATTGGAGACATGATAATGTTCTCGGCATTTATACGAGAACTAAGACATCAGGAACCGGATGCAGAAATCACATTAGTCATAAGCCCTCTTGTAAAAAATATATATATAAATTGTCCATATGTGGATAAAATACTATACTTTGATGGGAGAAGAAAAATTAAGCCACAGATAATTACATCCACTTTCAGAGCCATGATATGGGGTCTGAGCGATCTCAAAGAGAAATACAGCATAGCAATGCTTCCTAGAGCTGGAGCCGATGCGGAGGGAGCTTTGATGCTTGCAATCATGAGTGGTGCAAAAGATATTATATCATTTTCAGAGAAACAGACAGCAGAGCGATCAATTACAAATAGAGGATATGACCGATTTGTTACTAGAAAGATAATTACAAGCACAACACAACATGAAGTTGAAACAACGTTGAACTTCCTAAGGCAAGCCGGTTATGAAGACATTAAAAATGACAATATTGAAATGTGGTTTTCAGAGAACCAAAGAGAAGTAAAAAAAGTTGATCAGATTTTAGAGCAAAAGAACATTCAACCTGAAAACATTCTTATTGGTGTTGGGTTTTCTGCTGCACAAGCCCACCGATGCTGGCCTATTGACAAATTCAAAGAGTTGTTTGAAATTATAATTTCAAAAGATCCAAATGCAAGGTTTATCTTAATTGGTGGTCCAGAAGACAAACCAACTGCGGAAGCTCTTGTGGAAAATTCAGAAAACATTTTATCATTTGCTGGAGAGGTCTCACTTTTAGAGACAGCTTGTTTGCTAAAGAGATGTTCATTATATATTGGTAATGACAGTGGTCCAATGCATATTGCAGCAGTAGTAAAAACGCCAGTAATTGAGATTTCATGTTTTCCAAAAAACGGAGATAAAGATCATGATAATTCTCCATTAAGATTCGGACCATGGAAGACAAAAAACATAATTTTACAACCTGAAAGCACACTTCTTCCATGTGATTGCTTTTGCAAAAGCAATACACCACACTGCATAAACCAGATTACTCCTAACGATGTGTATAAATCATACAAAGAAATATTAAAAACACAGAGGATCTCTAAGTGATGATGAAGATACTATTTTGTGGAAATGTTTATGGAGCAGGCAACATTGGAGACGATGCTATTCTTGAAGGCTTTGTTACCGAGTTTAAAAAACTTAAGGAAGATGTTGAGATTGGAGCAATATCTATGGCTCCCGAACACACTAAGTCTACAATTGACATAGATTATGTTTGGGGAAACAAATTATCAGACGAGAAAAAGGCTGTAAAGTGGGCAACCCATATTATTCTTGGTGGTGGCACTCTTATAACAGATAGCCAGAACATCAGGTATCCACTTAAACACTGCTGCAGAATTGTCGACCATGCTATAAATGCCGGAAGACCAATATCCATGCTTGCAACAGGAGTGAGTGATATTAAAACTAATAGTGCAAAAAGACTACTAAACAACTGCATAATTCCATATCTTGATTTGTTGACTGTAAGAAGTGAATTTGACAGGCAACAAGCCATACGTGCTGGAGACATGAACAAAGAAATGATTGATATTGGAGCTGATGCCGCATTCTCTCTAAAAGTTGAGACAAAATGGAATCCTCACAATATTATTGGACTCAGCTTGGTTAATGAAGGTCAGGAATCTATAGGTTATGCACAAAAGATTGCAAAAGCATTGAACAAATTTCATAACGAAAACCCAAAATACAAATATATGGGCGTATGCAGTGAAATTAGAAAAGATGCTCAATTTGATTATCCTTTAATCAAAAAAACTTTGGCAGAATTAAATGGAGAACACTCAATACAAGATGATTATAAATCGCCACAAGAATTCATTAGCTTTCTAAGCCAATGTAACTTTGTTATTACGATGCGGATGCATGTTTTAGTGTTTTGCAGCTTAATTGGTGTGCCGTGTATAACTATGATTAGAGAGCATAAGATGGAAAGCATGCTTAATTCATTGGGTATAAAAGAGTTTCTAAGAATGAGTAGTTCCGAAGATGAAATATTTGAAAAGTTGCAATCTGTAATGTCATCACCTGAGAACTTTCTGCCCATTGCTTCAAATATTGAACAATTGACAGATAAATCCAAGAATAATTTGATACTATGGCAGGAAAACAATACAAACACAAAAGTTCATAAAACATCAAAAACAACTGTCTTAAAAAAATTTACAGCAAAGATAAATACATCAAAATTAAAAAATGTAGTTATCTATTACCTTGGATATGCAAGATTGTGTATTAAAAGACTAATAAAAAGATAGCATGATAAAGAAGCAAATACTTAAAATTAAAAATATTCTGAGATACTTCAGACTAAAGCCATTCGATACGTCAACAGAAGCTGGTGAGGAATCAGAAAGACACCGAAGAATTGCAATATCTGCTGTATCTGGAGGTGTTTCACAAATAGTTAACTATGCTGTTATGATTATAATGGTTCCACTATTACTGAACTATCTAGGCAAAGAACAGTACGGTTTATGGTTGGCAATAAGTGCTATGGCCTCTTTTGCTATATTTAGTGACCTAGGACTTGGAAATGGACTAATTAATGTTTTGGGAAAAGCTCATGGACTAGATAACAAGCTGATGGCAAAACAAGCCGTGTCTTCTGCTTATATAGCAATGATTTTTATATCAATTGTTATCTTAATTATTGGCGCCCCCATTGTGACGACAGTTGACTGGAATAAGTTTTTTAAGATTACAGACCCAGCAACCGCAAAACTTACACAACCTGCCATTTGCATCTACTTTATCTTTTTTGTAGTAAATATTGCATTGTCTTTGATTACAAAAATAAGAATGGCCTATCAGGAAGTTTATATTAATAACATATTTTTAGCTTTTACAAAAATACTTATGCTGAGCGGATGTATAGTTGGAAGAGCTTACAACCTGGATTTCATATACTTCATATTTATTCTCGCAGGATCTCAGTGTCTGACATCTTTAATAAATGCTGCATTATTGTTCAGAAAATCTAAACCTTGGCTTTTTCCTAAACTCGGAAATGTTAATAAAGATGTTTCACTCACACTCCTTAAAACAGGACTATTCTTCTATATCACAGGAATATCAACGGTTCTGGCAACTCAAATTGATGGCTTGGTAATTGGAAAGTTTTTAGGTGCAGAATCTGTTCCATCATACACTATTCCCTTAAAATTATTTATGATAGTTAATACTCTACTTGGGTTCATACTGATGCCTATTTGGCCTGCATATAGAGAAGCACTAATGAAAAAACAACTTAAATGGGTTAAGAAAACATTTTTTAGAACCATATGTTTAACAATAGGACTGAATCTTATTCCGCTGGTAATACTAATATTTTTTACCAATTATATTATAAAGTTATGGACTGGAAACTTTCTGGATGTGCCAACATCATTACTCATTGCAATGGGCATATCAATTATGCTAAATGCAATAATTGGTCCTGTCGCAATGTTATTAAACGGGGCAAACATTAACCTTGGGACCAGAGCTGTTATTACAATTATTAATGGACTAACCAATCTTACTATTTCAATATTTTTAGTTAATAAAATAGGGATTTCCGGTCCTGTTTGGGGAACAGTTATAACGCAAACATGCATATCAATACCAACAGCCATATACTTTACAAGGAAAATCTTAAATGGTCATTATGAAGGTAATGTTTGAAACTTAATGATTAATAAGATATAATGTCAGATTAATAATATCACACAAAGACAACAAAGAGACGAATGCATAACATAAAACTGACAAACTTCATAATAGGTTTATTGTATCTCGGAGTAGTACTATGGTTTAGCTCTATTCTGCTAGGCTATAACTCAATATACGTTAAGCTCTTGGTAATTGGTTTAGCCATTATTCCCTTTGTATTTACTAATATTATTAAAAGTCGAGAGTATTGGCTTATCATTGGGCTTGGATCGACGATATTTGTTTCCAAAATACCTTTACCACTCCTAGATGCCATTAGCATAGGTTATACAATTAATGCAATTATATTGGGTTTGATATTTGCGGAATTGGCAATGAAAAAACTTACACTACCAAAGGTTTTTGAAAGCTTTCCAAACAGATGCATGGCGCTATTCATGTTTATTGTAACAGCACGCTGTCTGTATGATCGTCCAGGAGCTGGATCAATGGGAGGAACGGGAGGTCTATCAGCAGCCTTACCAACTCTACTCGCAGGATGGTGTTTCTTCTCTACATATATTTTAGCAAAACAATTTGAGGTAAACAAAAAACAACTTAAGATTCTCAAAATCATAGTTATTATTGGATTCACTGATGTAATTTACAAAAATATAACCATCTTTTTACCACATGGTTTTGTAAATATATTCCCATACCCAGCTGCTTGGTTCCTATCTTTCTTGGGGTTGACGCGAATTATAGACAAACTTTCTGATGAAAAAGATTTCAAACTAGACGTGAAACTGATTTGTGCTACTACTTTCATTATGGTTATATCCTTTCTAAGTCTTAATAGAGCACCTGTTATATACGCCCCACTTTCTTTATTAGTAATATACTGGTGTTATAAATTTCTAAACAAATATTTTATACTTTTTCTTATCGGAATGATTATTATTATAACCACAGTAGCACTTTACCCATCAATCATTCCGAAACCGGCAATGCGAACAATGTCACTTTTCACGGGAAAGGTTGACAAATCCGCGACACAAGAATTGGGCGAAACCGGTTGGATGTCTAATTGGAGAGCAACGCTCGCGCGGATTGCCTGGGAAGACATCAAGCGCCATCCCATTGCAGGCAAAGGGTTTGCTTTTGCATTTGAGGATTTATTCTTTAATGCCATCTTAGCAAAAAGTGGTGATGATGCAAGGTTTGGTGGACTTTTATTATCGGGGGGATATCACAATAGTTTCCTTTTTTCAGCCGTTAAAATCGGATTGCCTGCTACCATTGCTTATATACTTGCGATGATAAATATTTATTATCGTTTTCTTAAGTTTTCTCGACGGCTTACACACTCTGAGTTCAAGCAGTTTTGCGTGACACTAGCTGGCATATTTGTCTGTGTGTACGGAAAGATGCTTACAAATGGCGGGCCACTTGATTTATTTTCAATGTCGATTACTATGGCAACCATGCAGGGAATTATGATAAACAATAAAAAAACAAGTAATACAATAGAATAATATGACTCCATCGATACTAACCACTATATTAACAATAATCTACACTATTTTAATCCTTTTCTTAACATCAAAATTGCTTAGTTATGATTTTATTATTAATAAAATGATATACCTAGGAGTTGCATTACTACCCATCTTTCTAATAATTGTTATATCACTACAGGAGTATTGGATGATACTTGCAATTATTGCAATAATCCCAACATCAAAAATACCTTTACCACTTCTTGATGCTTTATCTTTTAATTATGTAATAAACACGGGAATTCTATTATTAATTATTGCAGAAATCACAATTAAAAAGCGTATTGACAGCAAAATTTTTTCTCAATTTCCAAGCAAAGCTATGTCAATATTTTTTCTATGGTGTTTAGTAAGGTTTATATATGATCGCCCAGGAGCAGGTTCAACAGGAGGTATTGGAGGTTTATCATCAGCTCTACCTACCGTATTAGCAGGCGCATGTTATTTTTCTGTTCTAGATTTATCTCTGAAAACAAAAATAAAAGAACAACATATAAAGTTTCTTTTTCTAGGCGTTTTAATTTGTGCGAGTGAAGTAATATACAAAAATGCTCTTTACTTCCTGCCAAGAGGATTTATAAGCATTTTCTCTTTTCCTGCAATATGGTTTTTAGCATTTTTGACCATAACAAAACCTTTAGAGAATGCAAACAAAACAATATTCAAAAACGAGGTGGTCTTAATTATTGTAAGTATTCTAATTATTATAAGCAGCGTTCTAAGCCTTAATCGTCTACCTCTAGTATCCGCATCCGTTTCTCTTGGTCTTGCATACTATTTATACAATGTATTCCACAAATATATTCGAATTCTAATTCCTGCATTTATTATAATACTTGGAATTGTACTCTTTAAGCCAGAGATAATTCCTAAAGCTGCTATACGAACATTATCTCTCATAACACCTTCATATATGATAGACAAGAGTATATCACAAGAGGTTGGAGAAATTGGATGGGAATCAGACTGGAGAACAACATTAGCCAAAATAGCCTGGCATGATATGAAACAAAAACCTCTTTTAGGAAAAGGTTTTTCCTTCTCGCAAAGTGAATTATATTATAATGCTATTATAGCACGTTCAGGTGATTCAGGTAGATTTGGAGGATTATTATCTTCAGGAGGATACCATAATTCAATACTGTTTATGGCTGTAAAACTCGGCATCCCAATTACACTACTATTTATAGCAATTATGTGCAATGTTTATATGCGATTTCTTATATTTACAAAAATAATGGATAATACAATACTTAAAAGGTTTTCAGTGATGCTAGCCTCCGTTTTTGTCTGTATGCTTGGAAAGATGTTAACCAACGGAGGTCCTCTTGATATTTTTAATATATCAATTATATTAGGCGTTATGCAGGGAGTTATGCTCAGAGAACCACAAGAAGAAAAAGAAGACATAGCAGATAGTGATAACGAAGAATCCTTAGCGAGCAGTCTAATGATTAGACATATAGAACGCAAGAATAGGTCGAATATTTACAAAAAATGAAAATATCAATAGTTACACCAACTTATAATTCACTCTCAAATCTTAAACAGGCTCATAAGTCTATTATTGATCAGCAGGATGCTGAATTTGAGCACATAATTATTGATGGAAATAGTGATGATGGAACCAACGAATGGCTTAAAACAAATGGCAATACAATAAAAAATAATGGCAAAAAAAACTCTTCAAGCTTTTTATACCCATCTCTTGATGAAACTATATATGATATTCCAAAAAAGCAAAAAGCAAAATTTCAATATATTTCAGAACCGGACAAAGGTATATATGATGCATTAAACAAGGGGTTTAAGAATGCGACAGGAGAAATCGTTGCATGGTTAAATAGCGATGAACAATATCTTCCTGGAACTCTAAAACTAGTAACTGATTTTTTCAACAAACACTCGGATGTAGATATTCTTTTTGGTAGCATGCTAATGGTTGACAATCGAGGAGAACTGCTTTCTTTCAGAAAAGCAGTGCCAATGAGACTATCTTTTCTGCGAGCATCATACCTCTACAATTTTTCATGTGCAATGTTTTTCAGAAAAGAACTATTCTTAAAATTAAATGGTTTTGATTCAGATTACAAAGCCGGAGCCGACATGGATTTTATCTACAGAGCAATGAATAAAAAAACAAAGACAAGAAATATCAGCCATTTTCTGTCTACATTCATTTACAGTGATAAAAACCTAAGTTCAGAAAAATTTGCAGCAGAGGAACACGACATGCTGGTTGAAAAAATAGGCATTAAAAGCAAATCGTTAAGAGCTCTTATAAACTTTGTCCGACTTTTAGATAAACTATTTAATGAAGGTTACAAATGTAAGATTCCATTAAATTATGCAATATATACAGATGATACTGATAGAAGAAAAGATTTTTCATGTAGTAAAGTCTCCGCCAAATGGCCCGGACATAACAAACCATACATAACCAAACATAGGAATTCTTAATGGGATTTACTCGTAAAATAGTTTCAAAATTTAAAGATGTGCTTGAAAAATACAAGCAAACGAAAGTAGGACATCCGCCACGAGTTTCCTTAGGTCTTGATAATACTAAAAAATGCCTTTTTGTTTATCTTTCTTCCCCTTTAACATGGAAAACAAATGATCCCAGACTTGACTGGCACGAAAACTTAAGACAGAGTAAACAAATTGCAGAAACATTAGCCTCTAATGGATATCAGACAGATGTAATTGACCTGAATGATACAAACTTTACACCTGAAAAAAAATATGACTTATTTGTTGGTCATGGTTGGCACGCTATACATACTGCAAAAAAACTGAATAACTGCAGAAAAATATGTCTTGCAACAGGACAATACGGTCCACATGCGAACCAGCAAGTATTGAAAAGGTATAAAGAGCTAGCTGAAAGACAAAATAAAAAGATAAAAACTGTACTCCCCTCTAAACTAAAAAAACCAGATTATGAAGCATTTGATGAAATTGTCTGCTTTGGTAATGAAATAACCGTAGAGACTTTTAAACCTCTTAATATGCCAACTTATGGTTTTCCAAATTATGCTAATCCAAATATCAGATTTGTTGAAAGCTCTGAAAAAGATTCAAAACACTTTATCTACATGGCAGCTTCCAGACATATTTTAAAGGGATTAGACCTACTATTAGAAATATTTGCAAACAATTCATCCTGGCACTTACATATATGTGGCAGACTAAACAGCGAAATTAATAATAATTTCCAGGAACATCTAGCATGCAGAAACATACACCAACATGGATATTTAACAATGGCAAGCAACACCTTTACAAAAATTTGCAAAAAGAGTATGTTTTACATTTCTCCATCCTGTAGTGATGGTATGCAGGGAACAACTCTAAATGCAATGGCGGCAGGACTAATTCCGATAATAACAAAAGATGCTGGAGTGAAACTCTTCGGGTGTGGCTATATTATAGAAAATGTGTCAATTTCTGCTCTTACAAAACAAATAAACCAATGCACAACGATTGATAACAACACTCAGAAAACATTAAGTAATTTATCCCTTGAAATTGTAAACAAACACTATAACCCTAAAAATTTTTCAGATGCATGGGAGAAAATTATAAACATACACTGACTTAGCTTATAAGATTGTATTAAAACAGGCTCTGTCACGCTTTACGTGGGTGAGACGATTTTGTTCGGCTCTTTCATGGTCGGATTAAAAAGAATTGGTTCAACCACTGAAACCTTGACAAAGCCTTAAAATATAATTCTTCTTATTAGTGGAATTTTTCCTATAACAAGACTCGTAAGAAATGAAACTAAAAACACAGTTACTGCTGTCAATAATATTGAATATATTGGATTTCCAGCAAAACAACTAAGAGTAACCCCAAGGCTACCATGCTTTAAAAGTTCTAAAAATATTGGATGAACAAGATATATACCAAAGCTGGTTCCTGATAATAATTGTACAATATATTCTATTCGAGGTTTTTTTAAACAAGCAACTGAAGACTTTTCCACCAAATATTTAACCAAAACATAAGCAGTTGAAGACATAATAATAACATTAGGTGATTGAAATTGATAAAAATACCCACTGAACTCACCTCCATCCATACTTGTTAGCAAATAAGTGGCAAAAGCAGTAAAACATCCAGATCCTACAAAAATCATTCCTGCCCAAAAAAACATTTTAGAAGAAATGGAACATTTTCCTAGCAGAAGCCCTAAAACTAAATAACCGGAATAGCCTGATATAGCAAGCAAATCGAAATGGCTCTCTGTTCCTACACACTTTTCTATTAAAGGAATTAAAGATACTGCAACAAACCAGATCATCACATAATAAATATGCATATTTCGACTTGAATTATTTATAAAGACTCTTAAAATAGGTATTACAAAGTATAAACCAATTATTGCATACAAAAACCATAGGTGATAATAAACAGGGCTCAATACCGCACCATAAATAGAGGAAAATGTCAGCGACAAAGAAGTGCTATTATAATAATACTGCCACAATGTATAAATAATCGACCACGCAACCAAAGGCACTAAGACTCTCCTAAACCTCTTTGCAAAGAATACGCTCAACTTTTCTGTTTTTGAAAGTAGTAAATATCCGGAAATCATAAAAAACAAGGGAACACATACTCTCGTAAAAGAATCATAAAGATTCCCTATCCACCAATAAACATGTGGCAATTCATTGTATTTATATAGCAACGGGCCAGCTGAATGAAGAAGAACAACACTAAAAGCAGCGTATACCTTAATGTAATCAACCCATAACTCATAATTCTTATTTAATTTATTCTCTCGTTCCATTTGCATCTCATAATTATTTGGGTTTTTATAGGAAGTGTCCCGCCCATTGTTCCACAGTTTAAAATAAACATCTTTATCTGTGATTTAATTTTATTGTACGCTTTCTGTAACAGATAACACTCACTTATCGCCTGTTTAACTATCATCCCATAGAGGTTAAAAAACAGCTAAAGTGAATAGTAGCATTTTGCATAAGGTACTGCAACAGGTTCCTAAGGGATTACCAAATAAAATTGCTGTTGAGAAAATCTAGGTATCAGGAAGTTTAGTTACACTTGCAAATTGAATTCAAGAGGAAACCCTAATTATGAATATCGTCCCTGAATCAATAACACTTGTGGCTTCGATCGCTCCACCATGAGCATCAACAATGCTTTTGACAATTGACAGTCCAAGTCCAGCCCCCCCATTCTCACGAGAACGAGATTTATCTACACGATAAAACCGTTCAAAGATATGAGGTAGTGCACTCTCAGGAATGCCTACACCATCATCAGCAACTTTTATTATTGCCTGATTATCTTCTTGTTCCAAAGTTATGAAAATTTTGCATCCATTAGGATTATGCTCAAGAGCATTGGTAACTAGATTCATGACTACTTGCCCTATACGCTCTGAATCAATTTCTATCAGCAGCGATTTCTCCAAACCAACAAAACTAATTTCATGTTTATCAGAGAGATTTTTTATCACCTCAAAAGTATTTTGGAGCAATTCATTCAAATCGCATTCACTTTTTTTAATAGTCTCGCTCTGATGAAGATCAAGCAGACTATTTGCCATTGACTTCATTCTTTGTCCTGCCCGTAGACAAGCTTCCACAACAGCTTTATATTCACCAATTGTTCTATCTTTTTTCAGTGCAGTCTGTGTTTGAGCAATCACAACTGATATCGGTGTTCTTAGTTCATGAGATGCATCAGCTGAAAAACGTGCCTGCGCTTCAATAACATCTTCAAGATGGTCAAAGGAGCTGTTTAAAGCAGTTGCAAGAGTTGTGAGTTCTGTTGGAGCATCAGAAAGCTCAATACGTCTACGGTGCTCACCTGATGTAATTTTCTTTGCAGTTTTGCTTATCTCCTTTATTGGACGCAAAATTTCGCCGGAGAGAAACCACCCAACCACAATACCTAGGAAAATAATGGCGAAACCAACAAGAAAAATATTTCTTCGGACGGTTGACAATTGCTTATAGATTTCCGAAAGGGAACCTCCTAAAACAATAAGAACTCGATCCCGATGAAAAACCACCAATTCTCGATTTCCATCTCTCGTAACAAAAAATTGTTTCTCTGGTGTTTTAGAATAGGTATTAAAAGTCAGAGATGATGGAACATCGCCATATCTATCATCTTCAAATCCATTTTTATCCCATACAATAATATACAGATTTTTTGCATTAATATTATTCAAAACATCCTGCGGGTTCTCGGTATCTGTAGTCAAATGTTCATCCGGCATTCTGTTTGGTCTATGATTGAGGTTAAGTCTAGGGGCAGGAGTAATGGCCGGTAGCGTTTCCATAAGAAGATTCTGCAACTCCATATCCTTCCCGCCTAATAATTCTTTCTTTGTCAAATGATAATGTAGAAATAACAAGGATACAACAACACACAGAAGTAAAAGCATCTGAAAAATATTTATTTTCCACCTTATAGAGTTAAGTATTTTCATTCTCCCCCCCCAATAATATATCCATGTCCTCGCTTGGTCTTAATATAGTCGCCACCTACTTTACGACGTAGATTACAGACATGCACATCAAGAGTATTTGAAAAGGAATCATCTTCTTCATCAAAAAGATGTTCATATAACTCTGTACGTGTTACAACACAATCTTGATGCATCATTAAGAACTCTAGCAAAGAATACTCAGCCGCCGTTAATTCCACAATATTTTCATCAACACTGACCTCGCGACGAGAAGTATCTAAAAACAATTCACCATAATTAAGAATTGTATTTGCTTTGCCTGCTGATCTACGAATAATAGCTCTAACCCTAGCCGACAACTCATCCATATCAAAAGGTTTCACAACAAAATCATCAGAGCCAAGATCCAAACCTCTTACACGATCATCAACGTGCCCCAATGCCGTTAGCATAAGCACGGGGGTACTTTTCTCCTTACGTAATTTTTCAAGAACTTGCCAACCATCCAAACCCGGCATCATAATATCAAGAAGAATTACATCATAATCCCAATTCAATGCTTTATACAATCCAATCTCTCCGTCCTCTGCTGTATCAACGGCATAACCATCATCAGAAAGAGACATACTTAAAGCATCTCTAATATCCGGCTCATCTTCCACAACTAATAAACGCATAATAATATCCTTTATAATCATTAGAAATTCAAAAACTACCAGCACTATACACAAACTAACCTTAAGATTACATTAAATTATGAAAAACAAATAATTTTTCTATCTTAACCTTGTCTTAAGATTAGTTTTGTTAAACTCTGGGCAAATCAAACAAAAGACAAGGAAACTAGCAATGAAAACATTACTATATCTAACAATAACATTCGTACTGACTGCCCAAACTATATTAGCTCAAACAGTCATAAATTCAGTTTCCCCAAATTCATCAATGCCTGGAACATCTGAAGTCACTGTAACTTTCACATTACCAGATGAAACACCACCAACACCACCATCAGGAATACTGCCTACGAGCGTAATAATTGGAACATTAAGTGGTTACTCAATCACTCACTCAACTCTAGATACCGTAACAGCAACATTCGACATTCCCGCTGGTGAAACAGAAGAAACCAAAGATGTTGTTATAACATTTGCTGTTCCAAATGGTGAAGTCCAATTCACAAAGAGTAATGGCTTCACAGTCGGAGACACACCTTCAGGAGGTGATGACAATTCGTCAACCAATGGACCACCATCATCTGGCTATAATCTTTTTAGCCCTATAAACTCAACAGAAACTTACCTAATGGATAACAACGAAAATATTATTAACACGTGGACAAGTAGTTATACACCAGGAAATTCAGTTTATCTACTTGAAGATGGTTCACTCATGCGTACAGCCAATACTGGTAGTTCATCTTTTGACGAAGGCGGTGCAGGTGGAAGAGTAGAGCAATTCGATTGGGAAGGAAATCTAATATGGGCATTAGACTATGACACTTCTTCTTATCGTCAGCATCACGACATCGAAGTTCTTACAAATGGCAACATTCTAATGATTGCATGGGAAAAGAAAACAGAAGCCGAAGCTTTAGCTGCAGGACGCAATTCAAACCTTATGTCTGAGAGTGAGCTATGGCCTGATCATATCATTGAAGTTGCTCCAACAGGTAGCTACGGAGGAACAATTGTCTGGGAATGGCACGTATGGGATCATTTGGTAAAAGATTACCCTGAACTTTCTCCTGAAAAAATCCACATAAATTATGCATCCAGCAGCAAAGCCGACTGGAATCATATCAACTCCATTGATTATAATGAAGAACTCGACCAAATTTTACTGAGCGTTCGCAACTTTAGTGAAATCTGGGTCATTGATCATAATACAACAACCACTGAAGCTGCTGGCAGTGCTGGAGACCTGCTATATCGCTGGGGAAATCCAGACGCATATAACTCAGGTGATTCAAGCAACCAACAGCTTTTTGTTCAACACAATGCAAAGTGGATTACTTCTGGACTACCAGGAGAAGATAACATTATGGTTTTTAACAATGGTCAGGGACGTAGCGATGGGGATTATTCATCTGTCATAGAAATCATTCCTCCAGTAGCAGGCGATGGTTCATATATAGAAAGACTACCACTAGCTCCAACATGGGTATACACTAATACTGTTGCAACAAACTTCTATGCATCTCGCATCTCCGGAGCACAACGCTTGCCTAATGGCAACACACTCATCTGCGAAGGAACAAAAAAATATGCATTTGAAGTCACCAACGACGGCGGACTCGTCTGGGACTATACCGGCAACGGCGAACTGTTCCGCTTCGAGCGCTATGCACCCGATTTTCCAGGGTTTGGAAACACCGAGCTGACACTGCCGACGACGACCTATCCAGTTATCGATACAGCACAGGATGTTTTTTGTGACAACAGCATTGAAATCTCTAAACCCGGAACCAACAACGCTTTTTACGGACAGGATGCCTGCTATGATGGCAATCAGCCGACCTACAAGATCAGTCCCGACGGCCTCACGGTTTATGACTACAACACCGGCCTCACCTGGACCCGATCACACGACCTCAGCGGCGATGGACTGTTAAACGTGGATGATAAGCTGAGCCAAAGCGAAGCGGTTACCTATGCTGCAACCCTGAATACGCAAGACTACGGCGGACATAACGACTGGCGCCTCCCCTCTATCAAGGAACTCTATTCGCTGATGGATTTCCGTGGCACCGATCCGGACACCGCCGCAACCGATACCTCCGGCTTGGTTCCATTTATTGACACCGACTATTTTAAAATCGGTTACGGCGACACAGATGCGGGCGAGCGGATTATTGACTCCCAGTTCGCCACCACGACTATTTATGTAGACACTGTGATGAGTGGACAGGAGGCGATGTTCGGCCTCAATCTTGTCGACGGGCGTATCAAAGGCTATCCCACTCAGAACAAGACTTACTACGTCTACTATTGCAGGGGAAACAACGCTTACGGCATCAATGATCTATCTAACAACGACGATGAAACGGTAACGGACTCCGCGACCGGCCTGATGTGGGCGCAGGCTGATGATGGCAGTGGTATGGACTGGGAAAACGCTCTTGACTACGCCGAGGCCTCTGAGCTGGCCGGACACAGCGACTGGCGTCTACCCAACACCAAGGAGCTGCAGAGTATTGTGGACTACACGCGCTCGCCAGGAACAACCGCCTCCGCCGCCATCGATCCGGTCTTTTCCGCCACGCAAATTACCAATATGGCCGGAAATACGGATTATCCATGGTATTGGACCGGCACGACTCATCTGAATTTCACTGGCAGTTGCGATTCCGGCTCTTATGTCTGTTTCGGACGCGGAATGGGAACCATGGATGAAGGCGTCAACATTATTGATGTTCATGGAGCAGGTTGCCAGCGCAGCGATCCAAAAACGGGCGATACCGCCGACTATCCCAGCTCTGGTCACGGCCCGCAGGGCGATGTACAGCGCGTCTTCAACTATGTCCGCCTTGTTAGAGATGTACCGCTAGATTCAGATAACGATGGACTTACAAATAACGAAGAGATTAATAACTATGGAACTAGTCCGTATAAAGCAGACACCGACTACGATGGAATGTCAGACGGCAGTGAAATCGAGGCAGGAACTGATGCACTCTCCAACAGTTCTTACCTAGCTATTGGCATCTCCGCGATGACCGACAATACGATATCCTTCTACTGGTCAAGCGTCGCGGGACGGACCTATCGCATGCAATACTGCACAAACTTGGTAGTGGGAACGTGGATGACGGCTGCCACAAGTGGTCCGACAACACCCACCAACACAATTGATGTTTCGGGGTGGACAAACTCGCCAACGTATTACTATCGCGTTACAGTCGAAAATGTTCCGTTTTATGACAATTAAAAGAAACGCAGACTTGAATCAATTAAAAATTAAACTGCCGGAAAACCTTCAGTCTTCCCCCGTAGGGCCCGGCACGACACATATTTAATTCGACAACCAATCAGCCTTCGATATTACGGCTCGACAAAGATGGTCAACGCTACAGTATACTGTAAGAGAGACTAACTCTAAACTGTAGCGGCGATGGTTCATCACCAAAAGTCCCGCTTTGCGGGATAGTGCAATGCCCGACCTAAAGCTTCTCTACCTTTGGGCAAATCACTTTAGGAAGCAGAAAGAATAAAAAAATATAATATAATTTTTTCTTAACCTAATCTTAAGATTGTATCTGTTAAAATTGGGGCAGATCGAACAAATAGGTACTGTCGAAAGTTGAATGAAAAACAAATTTCCGTTCACAGAACGGACACTACATTAACGAGCTACTAATGTTGTATCTGACAACTGTAGCGTCGATTCTACCTGCCACGCCGTCTTTGTCGAGCCGTAGGCACTGCGAAGGCTGAAGGAACGCAGGCGGGTGAATCAAATTTATATGAATCCAGGCTAAGCCTGCAAACGGTACTGTCAAAAGTTCTATGAAAAAAGATGAAAAACAAGAAAATTATAAATTTTCTAATGAGGACGCCGGGGACGGCATCCCTCCCATGTGAACATTGCAGGTTAATGTTCAATTGCAGCTTTAACCGGGATCAGCCTTCGCTATGCTAGACTACGGCTCGACAGGGGGTAATCATGTCCCCGACCGTGTGACGCCGTAGCTTGAAAAGCGAAGGAGCATGACCGAAATGAAAGAAAGCCAGGGGGATAAGACAAAATTGGCTGTATCCCATTGATTTAGAATAGAATAAGGCTGAAAAGAAGGTGAAACTTTTGACAGTACCAAAATATAGGTTAGGAGGAAGAAATGAAATTACTGAAACAGATTGAATTTACGTTACTGATCATTGCCACGATGTCTTTAATATCCAATGCTGATTCGGCGCCGATCAAGGGCGCACAATCCACTAGTGTGTTGGAGGCAAACGCACTAAGTCCAGTGGGAGACGCTATTACCTTTGATAATATTAAGGATTTTTCCATTCTCATCCCGGCACAAGCTACGGCTCAGGAAAAATACAGTGCAGCGATGTTGACAAATTATCTTGGAAAGATGTTCAAGGTCAAATTATCAGTGGTGCAAGAGCCGCAAGTGGTCAAGGGTAAGATTATCAGCGTTGGTAACACCAAAGCCGCTGTGGCCGCAAAAATAAAAGCCGATCCCCGCGAACAGGCCTATAAACTGGCTGCCTCGGGTGGAAATTTGTATATTTTGGGAGGAACAAGAGGCCCGATTTACGGTGTCATCGCACTCCTGGAAGAAGATCTGGGATGTCGTTGGTATGCGACAGATGCCGATCCAATCATTCCCATTCGTTCAAAGAATGCCTTAACTGTAATTCCCCGTAGCTACTCCCCACCTTTTAAAATCCGCGACATATTATACAAAGATATTTTCTACAATACTAAGTGGCAAGCCTTTAATCGCCTTCAACCGTTAGGTCGAGCTGCTAAGTTGACTCAGGAAAACGGCGGTGGGCTGGCATCGTACGCTATAGTTGGACATAACTACGCCAAGCTGGTACCGGCGAAAAAATATTTCCCCGACCATCCTGAATACTTCCCGGTCCGTAACGGTGAACGGTATCCTTCTACAAAAGGAGACGGACAGTTATGTTATACGAGTGCGGGAGTTGTTGATGTAATGGTCAAAGCAATTGAAGCGGAAATAGTGAAAAATCCGGAAGTCAGGATTTACCCCGTAAACGCGAATGACAATGTAAATGACAATTGCGAATGTTCATCCTGCCAGGAAATCATCAAGTCTGACGGGGTTGCCGGAGCCCAACTAAATTTAGCCAATGTGGTAGCCGCGAGGTTGGCCGTAAAAAAACCTGACATTCAAATCTACTATTTTGCTTATAACAGTAGCCAAATTCCGCCAAAAAACATTGAAGTTGGCCCTAATACCACTGTTTATTATGCACCAATCAGGTATCGCAACAATAAAATACACAAGCTATTGCCAATCGGTGATATCCAAAACATTAAGGATGAACTGGCCGAATGGCATAAAAAAACACCCCGTATCTTTTTTTATGACTATGTAGACTACATACATGGAGCACCAGTTCCGTTTCCAAATTTCGATGCTCAGGATCGCGGATTTTCCTTCCTGATCAAAAATGGTGTCACCGGAATTCATATGCAGGGTTGCATACATGGTCACGGTTCGCTCGGTGAACTGAAAGGCTGGGTTTACGCAAAGAAGTTCTGGAATCCGAAATGGCCGATGACTGAACTGATTAATGAGTTTATCGCTTCATATTATGGTCCGGCTGCAGTGGAAATGGCTGAATACGTCACTTTGCAGAGGCGAGCATGGGCCAATTTCTATCGCAACCGAAAACCTGGAATAGGTTTAAAGTTCTCCCCCGCCGAAATTAAGCAGATGTACAAACTGCTTAACACCGCTATGGAAAAATCCCGTGGTCGCTCAGATTATACCCTCAGAATAGAGCGGGAACTTCTTTGCTTGCTTTGTCTATCCTTGTCAAAGAATCCAAGCAAAGACACAGCCGCAAGCTACGCCAAAAAACTAAAAAAAGCGGAGAAGTTGATCATCAAGCATAAAAGGGGTAGATTTGGTGAGAGCAGGGACACTGGAGGCTATACCACTGCCAAAGGCTTATTGATTAAATGGCACAAAAAACTAAAAAAGGCCACAGGCGTTGATAAGTTACCGCAATATTCCAAAAACTCAATCACTCTAAAAGACGCTGTCTGCAGATATGTACCCGGTGAGAACATGAGACCCAAACCTACTCCAGATGCTAAAGCAACTTTAGGCCATGCCATCAGGCAGCCCGGAGGTCACAAAAATTGGTGCATTAACTGGAATTACTCCGAATTTATTGAATTTCTGGTATCAGGAAAAGTTTATATAATTCGTATGCGGGTAAAACAGGAGTTTAAGCAAGTTGATCCGCCTGACGACGGTATTTTATTTTATTTTGGTGCTTATTCCCCCGGCGATCCGGGCTCTATTTTCAACTCACGTAGATTTACACTCGATATCTCCGCCAATAAAAAGGACAAATACTATTGGATTGAAATGGGTAAAATACAAGTTGACAATCCGGAAGTAACTGGACACTTTTACAGTTTTCCTGGCAAAGACCTCACCAAGGACGATGCCGTCTGGTATGACTATCTGGAATTCGTACCAGAAGATGAGTTTAAGGACAGTGAATTGGCCGCCAAGCTTCCCCTGGTTAATATATAGGGCTTTCTGTTCAATTCATAATGTGTGTGTTGACAATATTTTATACTATGCCCGACACACTAAAAGTGCAAGGTTTTTGGTATGTTTTGCCCGAAAAGCTTGCAGATGAACTTTAATATAAAGTTCATCCAATTTATGATTTTATAATGCGACATCACGCAAACTCTTGCTTTGCAGCAGTAGGCCGCTTCACTGCGTTCGCTGCTGTCGTAAGCTCCAGCCTCAGCAAGCTGGTCCCTTTAGCGAACTAAAGGCTAAAATGCTTTAAATCAAGATTTTACGAACCAACTTGTTGAGACTGGAGCCCGCGACAGTAGCGAAGCGTCCTATCTCACATTAAACAGTAAGCCCTATATAAGTGAGTCTGACTTGTCCCGCCGATAGAAAGCAAAAGGTTTGGTCCAACACTTGTTTGCTCTAAGAATGAATTTAGATAACGTTTAAAAGATGAAGGAGTTATGAAAGAGATGAAAAGAATTACCAAGATATTCATTTGCTGTTTTCTTCTGGCTGTGCTGGCGACACTATTCACTTCAATCTGTCACGCGGAGAATTTGGTGGATAATCCAGGTTTTGAACAAGAGGAAAACAATTTCCCTTTAAACTGGGAAAAATGGAGTGGCAAAAATGGTTCTGAGGTTCACTATGACAAGAGTGAAGCTCATACCGGTAACAAGTCAATGCTTATTACCCAGGCTAAAGCACTTGATCTTCCAGAAGAGGCAGCAGAAGCAAAGAGTCTCATTAGGTATATTTTTAAAAATAAGCTGCAAGGAGAATCCTTATTATACAAAAATGTACCTGTAATGGCTGAAAAGAAATACTATTTCAGTTTCTGGTTTAAAACATCAGGTCTTCTTCGTAATAATATACGCGATAAAAAAAGTGGATATGCGAGATTCAGTGTATGGATTCACTGGCTTGATGACAAACTTCAAGACGTTGGTGGACGTGACTTCCGAGCTGAAGTCGCCAACGAGAAACTCAACTACACCGATTGGATAAAGTTGTCAGACGACCATTACAAATGGGGTGGTGAACTCATTCAACCATACATGGCCCCCCCGGGAGCCAAGTTTGCACAAATTCGATTTCAACTTGTGACAGCAGCTGCGGATGTGACGCCTAAAGTGTGGATCGATGATGTCAGTCTAACAGAAGCCGTCAAAGGCACCGAGAAACTCACACCGCAGGATATGACAATTCAATACAAAGGCCCCCTAGTTACTGATACAATTATTCCCGGGGAAGGTAAATCTGCAGGCATGACTCCGGAAATATCAAGTTGCGTTCAGGTCAGTAAAGATAAATGGCTGATATTATTCGGGACAGTTGATCCTCGGGGCACTGATACAAACCGCAGTATTTTCTATCAGCTCAGAAAAGGGTCGTCCAATGGGAAAGTCCTAAAAGAAGGCATAATCGAAAAAGCCAAAAGCAATTGGGATCCGCTTGGTGTGGGACATAAATTCCGAAAGATCAATGCTGTTGTAAAAGTTTTCGGCGTTCCAAAGGGTGCTTTGCGCAACGGAAAACCGCTTCCCACGGCAAATCATTTTGTTGCCAAGTGGTATACGCGCTCCTGTATGGAAATAAACGGCCGTTTAGTCAATCTTTGGGAGAGAGAGAGTCCTGTCCATTGGAGAGAGCTCGGAATATATGCATACTGCTTGGAATGGATGCAATTCAGACTTAACGATGCAGAAGATGATATTGAAATCATTAGTCCTACAAAACAGCTTCGCCAGAAAGGATACGATCAGAAACGGGACATCATATCGAGTCTTGGCCCCTGTAAGGGAATGCATCACGGGTTTGGCGATGCTGTGCCTAATGACAATTTCAGCGAATGGGTTGAAATCTGTCAGTTTGAGAAGAAGATGGCGGCCGTCAGGTATTCTTTCAATGAGACCAGTGGTCTTTACGAATGGGTGGAAACAGGTAAAGAGCAACAAGTACCGGGTCGGTTTTTAGCCGAAGCTAGTTTAAATAAAATCAACAAGTCATGGGTTATTTGTATCCGCGCCTACGATCAAGAGGGACAAACTGCCTGGTACAGAACTTCAGATCCGTTTGAATCATTCGGTGACAAGACGGATGTCAAATGCACTTACACGCCTAGAATAGCATTTGTTTGTGCGGACGGGAAACTGAGACTGTTCACTAACGAACCATATGGGGGATACCGTAATCCACTCTATTGTTTTGATGTTGATCCAATAACGTTCAAGTATTCAAATAGACGAGTCGTACTTGATACACGCAAGGAAAGGCTGCCTTTTCGCCAGCCTACTATCGATCACGCCATGATATATCCCCATGCAGGTGGCAGAAGACAAATAATCAGTTTTCGAGCCATAAGTAGAGCGCAAACTACTGTAGGAGTAGGGTCAATTAAACCAGGGGAACTTGAAAAAAGCGGAATTCATTACAGCGAACTTATCTACGATAAAGAATATCCAAGCCCATGGACTTTTGAGTAGCCTTAGTTTTCTGGTTGAAGACAGAAATATGCATTTCAGTAAACGCCTTGGCGAGGCTGGAGCCTGCGACAGCAATGAAGCGAAGTGTAATGGCCTACCGAATGGCCTATTCCTCATTCTCATAAAGTACATCTAACCAGAAAAACAAGGTGAGTAGAGATTTTTTTTATATTGTAAAAATTAAAACCATGTTGTATAATAATATAATATTATTATATAATTAGTTTTTGAGCTTGTTGATATGTGAAAAGTTAATATTAAAATAATCAATGAGTCATTAAATTTAAACAAATTATGGGATGATAGTGTTATCATTTATAATTAAGGCTCTGTCACGGTTTGTGTGGATGAACCTAATTTCTTTAAATTCGACTGCGTTGCAGTCGTTCAATAATAATGATTGAGTAACCATGCATTTCATGCATGGCACTCAAGACGCAGTCGTAGAGAGGCTTTAGCCATTAAAGATAAACAATAGGATGAAGCAATGAACGTAGTGAATGGCAATTCTCATTGAACAGCTTTGCTGTTCTAAGACTACGACTCGAGCTTACGGGAGGGGCTTTAACCACTAAAGATAAATAATAGGGTGAAGCTGAACATATTGTATAGTCGTATTTGTGAAAATGTTTGGGATTAAAACTATTTTTTTTTAAATAACATTAAAAAAGGTGGAGTAATTATGAAAGAGATAAGAAGAACTACCAAGAGACTCATTTGCAGTTTTTTTATGGTTGTACTGGCGACACTATTCACTTCAATCTGCCACGCGGAGAATTTGGTGGATAACCCCGGGTTTGAACAAGTGGCTGAGGACGGTTTCCCTATGCATTGGAAGAAATGGGGAGAAGCAAATGGATCAGAGGTAAGGCCTGACCATACGACTGCCCATTCCGGTAAAAGCTCTCTGCTTATTGTCCAGACCAAACCGCTTGCTCTTCCCAAAGAGGCATCTGAAGCACCCAATTTAGTGAGGTATATTTTTGGAGAGAAACTGGGTGGAGACTCCGTATTATATAAAGAGGTCCCTGTTGAGGCCGAAAAGAAATACAATTTCAGTTTCTGGTTCAAAGCTTCCGGTCTTCTTCGTGAAAACCGCGATAATCTGAAAAGTGGATATGCGGCATTCCAAGTATGGGTTCACTGGATGGATGATAAGCATCAAGCCGTCGGGGGACGTGATGCAAGGCTCTGGGTTCTCAACCAGCAAGTCAACGCCTCCGACTGGATAAAACTGTCAAATAGTCATGCCAATGGTGGGGGATCACTCTTTCAACCATACATTGCTCCCCACGGAGCCAGATTTGCAAAAATTGAGTTTAAACTTATTACAGCCGCGCCAGATGTGACGCCGAAAGTGTGGATCGATGACGTCAGTCTAATAGATGCCGATTCAGAGGAGTGTGTGTTTGAAAGTAAGCTTACTCGCATAAACATTCCGAACGCAGGTTTCGAAGAGGTCACGAATGGAGAGCCAAAGGGATGGAAATCCATTGGTTCGAGTGAAAATGCCTTGGTTGATAATACCCCCCACAGCGGTAAGCGATCCGTGTCTGTAGCAAACGCTGGGCAGGGACAATTTTCCGGCTGGTACAGAGAATTTCCAGCGAAGTTTGGAAGCTCCTATACTGCCTCGACTTGGGCCAAAGGCGGTGATCTTGCATCTTATGGTGGTGTCAACGGTGGAGCATTGTGCCTGCAATTCCTTGATGCTGAAGGACAGCTTATTGGAAATAACATCATTTCCAAACCAGTAACCGCCAACAGCGACTGGACACGTATCCAAATAGAAAAGTACCCTGCTCCGCAAAGGACGGAAAAACTGCGTCTGATAGTCGGCTTGGAATTCTGCAAAGGAACCGCATGGTTTGACGATCTGAGTCTGACAGAAGAGCGAAATGAAGCTCTATCCGGGGCAATGCTAAGACGCCCAAACCCGCAACCGGACCCTGAAATAAGTTATACAAAGAACCTGCTATTCAATGGAACTATTGAAAAAGGAGAGAATGGGAAACCAAAAGGATGGACTTACGTAGGCAGTTCCAAAAAGGACTGGACCGATGCTGAGATCAAAGAACTTCACGGCCAAGGACGACCGTCTTTCACTATCGGCCGAGGCAGGGGAGAGTGGAGCCATAAGCTAAGCTATGCAGGAAAAGGCGCATTGCTCAATATTTCCATAGACCCACCACTTTCACCAAATATGAATTGGTATGGTCGAAGTCCCGTTGACGGCTACTGGCTTTCTGATTCTATGCCATGCAAAGCCAACAGGGAATATCTTGCGGGAGCGTGGTTCAGGCCTGGCGTAAAAATCACCGAGCCCTGGTACGGACCACTGGAGATCCGGTTCTACGACGCCAATGGAAGGTTCATAAAAGCCGCCAACGATCCTGTCCGTGGCGGATCGCGTTTTAATCCTGGTGGTGCATGGACCTATTGGCCAACGATGCCTTATATCGCGCCTGCCGGTGCGAAGACTATGCGCCTGCGTTTCGGCCAGGAACTTCACACGGCAATAGGGGGCTGGGGCCGTACTTACGGCGACAATTTTGCAGTATGGGAAGTGCAGAACCCCATCAGCGCGAAAACAATCAACGAAATGGTTTATCATCTGCCTACTTTCTGGAAATGGTTCCGGGAATCTCACGCCACAAGAAAACCGCCGTATCTGCCCTCACCGGTGGAAGCGCCTGAATACGAAAGCGCGCGAGGTTCTGTCCAGAACAGCTCACTCGGCAATATCTTTTATACCCCGGCGGCCCCGATCCAGATGAAGTTCACCGTAAACAGCTTTATCGGCGAGAAGCGCGCCATATCCGTCACATTCAATAGGTTTGATCATCTTGGGAATGAGGATGCCACCATTGAAGTGCCGGCATTTAAAGTACACGGTTATTCTAGTACCACTATAGAGTTCACAGTTCCGCCTACCAAAAAATACGGAACCTTCTATCTAGAAGGGAAAATTATGGAGGGTGAGGCCGTGGTCGGTAGCTCCATCGGCCGTTATGCGGTACTACCGAAACTAGACCGTCCAAGAACTGCTGAGAATATCTGGAGTGTCTGCCTTAGTAAGCCGGAACTGATCGGCGATGGAGGGGCCTACGAAAAGGAACTGGGCAAAGTGCTGCATACAGCAGGATTCGGCCGAGCCTGGGTACAAGTTGATTTAGAGATAGACAAAGAACAGCGTATGAATGAGGCCTTGAAACAAAAAAGGTTTTACGCAGACTATGGCATGCAATCGATACTGACTTTTCGGCGGTTGAAATACATGCGTCCGGTTGATGCTGCCTACTATACCCAGTTGGGAAAAACTATCGGTAAAAAGTTCAAGGGTAAGGTTCTTGCGTACGGCAACTGGGGTGTTGAACAGGCCAATCACCGGACACCTGTCGCATCGGTGTTTCGGCCGTTTATAGATGGACAAATGCTGAGCGACAAAGAATATGACCAGATACTTGCTGCTATGTACAATGGACTCAAAGCGTCAGATCCCGCTACGCCGGTGCTGATCGGCAACATTGCCACCGATTGGGAAGGAGCTACGGTAAGGAGGCTATATGGAAAACCGGCAGAAGGTCGTTTTGACGGAGCGATACTTAACGCTTACATGGCTATACTACGAACGTCAAAAGCGAATCTCGCAGAATTCGACAAGCATGGAGATACGCAAAAGACAGTCTGGCAGGATGAGTGTGGACATCAACGCTCTCCTGACAAGGGTCCGGCACGCCGCTATGGCGAGGTGGAAGGCGCCTATAACATGGTCCGCACCTGGTTGATGATGAAGTGCAAGGTAGGGCCACGCCTGAAGGCGATGACCATGTGGGCTTTTGAAGGATTTCATAAAGATAACGGTGTCGCTATGGTGACAGCCGACCTTCAGCCACGGCCGCAGTTTTCCGCACATGCCGTTATGGCGGACGCAACAGCGGATGCCAATTTTGTTGCCGACAGGTCAATGCCGAATGTGACCATCTTCGAATGGAAACGTTCAGACGGACCGATGTTTACTCTATGGGCTGATGCTGGCGAAAAAAGCGTTACCTTTGATGCTCCTGAAGGTAAACTGACCGTGATGGACTGCATGGGCAACCGTAGCGTCCATACAGCGACTGATGGTGTCGTCTCTCTCAATCTTAGCGGGGCGCCGATTTACGTCTTTGGTGGGGGAGCATTAAAGATATCCAGTAAACTCGAGACGACAATGGGACATGGTTCTCTGAAATCCAAAAACCTGCAGATTAGTCTGACGCTTAAGAATAACAGCAATGCCGCTATTAGCGGAAATGCAACGTTTTCAGGACCTGTCGAAGGTAAAAAAGAACAGACATTCAATATTGAAGCCGGCGGGATATCAACGCTCCAGGTTCCGGTAGCGCAGAATCTGCCTACTGACAAACGGACAAGTTTTTCAGCAGAGCTTACAACGGACAATGGCGCTGTCTATATGGCGAGTTCAGGAATGAACTTCGCCCAAGCGGTCAAGACCGTCCGGGCTCCGTCACTTGACGGTACCTGGATTGACTGGAAGAAAGCTAAGGTCATCAAGTTTGGCATTACAGAATCTCAGATTGGCAGACCGGGACTGAGCAATAGTGAAGCATCATACAACGGAAAAGAAGATATCCAGGGATCGTTCCGAATGTTGTGGGATGATAAATTTCTCTATCTGGGAGTAGAAGCGCTGGATGATTCTTTCCAACCCCAGCCCTTACGCGGCCTGACAGGTTACACGGGCGACTCTATCGAGTTAGCCGTACAGCCAGACAACAATCTCTCGAGCATGGCGAAATACTGGGAATACGAGTTCTATTTGCCCGATGGGAAAGCCCCCTATGCTGCCAGCCGGCGGTCGCCAGCTCCGTCAGCGATGATCGATAACTGGAAAGCAACGGTAAAGCCAACAGGCGAAAGGGGTAATTGCAACTACCAGCTTGCTATTCCATGGAGTGACCTGGGAATAGAAAAACCGATTACAGGACAGACAATTTCATTTGCGTTGGTGTTGAATGATGCCGATAAAGGAGAACGCATAGGGGGGGGGCGCTGCCGCATCCGCTGGTTTGACGGAATCGATATGGCAAAAAGTCCGGAAGGATTCGGAGATGTCACTCTTGTTGAATAAGCTATGTCTAACTTAACTTCGATTTTGCAGTGTAATATCATAGGGCGGGCGACCCGCAACCAAAAGAATTTTGCAGAATGATTGATAGCAGAATGATTTTTTAAGAAAGAGTTTTAGAATAAGAAAAATAAAAAGAATAATTTTAGCCACAAAGAACACAAGGGGGCACAAAGAAAAAAGAGTGTTAACCACGAAAGGCACGAAAATACACGAAAAAATGCAAAGAAATGCGTTGCCATTAAAACTTTTGTTCTCTTGCTTTTTTCTATAGAAAAAGTAATAGTGCCAAAAGTTTATGGAACAACGCATACTGACTATCGTGTTGGAATCAAAAAGTTATGTGTAGATTGTTCGTTGCGGAATTAATTTTGCAAGTAGAATACTGTTTGGAAAATGAAATTTGCTAGCATGCATCGTTCCATAAGCTTTGCTTATGGCGATGCATTTCTTGGAGCAATGCGACTTTCGTGTAATTTCGTGTTTTTCGTGGTAAATAAAATGAAGGGTTGTAGTATACATTGTCTCATGAAAAAAAATATAACGTCTAAAAGAGGAAGGCATAATGAAAGAGATAAGAAGAATTACCAAGGGATTCATCTGCTTTTTTTTAATGGCTGTGCTGGCGACACTATTCACTTCAATCTGTCAGGCTGAAAATTTGGTGGATAATCCCGGTTTTGAACAAGAGAAAAACAATTTCCCTTTAAAATGGGACAAATATAGTGGTAAAAATGGCTCTGAGTTTCACTATGACAAGATTGTTTTCCATTCCGGTAAAAAGTCTATGCTTATTACCCAGACCAAACCACTCGATCTTCCAGAAGAGGCAGCAGAAGCAGAGAGTATCGTTAGATATATTTTTAAAAATAGGCTGGAGGGGACTTCCATATTGTACAAAAATATACCTGTAAAGGCCGGTAAAAAATATAATTTAAGTTTTTGGTTCAAAGCAAAAGGTCTTGTTCGCGAAAATAAAGATGACCCCAAAACGGGTTATGCACAGTTCCTTGTCAGGATTAAATGGCTTGATGGGAATCTAAAAATGGTCGAAGATCGTAAGAAACGGATGGTACAAGCTGTGCGACATGACACGAAGGCTATCGAGTGGCGTAAACTATCAAATCCTCATGTCCATGGGTATTCGGGAGCAAACATCCAACCCTATATGGCGCCACTCGGAGCCAAGTTTGCTCAAGTCAGTTTTTCACTTGTCACAGCCGCTCCTAATGTAACGCCTAAAGCCTGGGTCGATGACGTCTGTTTTTGGGACGCTGATACAGAATTAGATTTGACAAAAAAAACAGTAACGAAGATAAATATTCCAAACGCAGGTTTTGAAGAGGGCGCTAATGGAAAGCCAAAAGAATGGAAAACCATTGGTATGAGTGAAAATAACTGGGCCATCAAGGTTCGCCATACCGGCAAACGATCTCTATCTGTCGCTAACGGCGGTCCAGGATATTTTTCCGGCTGGTCAAGAGAATTTCCGGCAAAACCGGGATCAAGATATACTGTTTCTGCCTGGGCCAAAGGCGGTAAGCTCGAAGCGATGCACAGGGTGGGAGGTGGAGCAATCTGTCTGCAATTCCTAGATGCACAAGGCCAGATTATTGAAAAAAATATTTTTTCCACAACAGTCGGTGCAAATATCGACTGGAAAACCATTAAGATAGACAAGTACCCTGCCCCAAAGAGGACAAAAAAACTTCGCTTGATACTCGGTTTGATATACTGCAACGGCACAGCTTGGTTTGACGATTTGAGTCTGACTGAGGAGGTACATGAAGGTGTATCTGTAGCAATGGTGAAACGTCCAAATCCAAAACCAGACACTGAAGTACAATACATGAAGAACCTGTTATTAAATGGGACTGTTGAGGAAGGCGAAAACGGAAAACCAAAGGGTTGGGCGTACTATGGCAGTTCTAAAAAAGACTGGACTGATGCTGAGCTCGACCATTTTCACAGACAGGACTATCCACCTTTCAATATCGGCCGGGGCAAGGGAGAATGGAGCAGGAAATGGACCTACGCAGGAAAGGGCGCACTGCTCAATACTTGTATAGATCCGCCACTTCCCAAGAGCGTGAAACATACTACACCAGGTCCCGTCGATGGCTACTGGCTTTCTGCTCCAATGCCCTGCAAAGGCGGCGCAGAGTATCTTGCGGGAGCCTGGATCAAACCGAGCGTAACAATAGACCGTACCTGGCTTGGACCACTAGAGATCAGGTTCTTCAACGGAAGTGGAAAATTAATCGAAGCTGTCAATGCTCCTGTACGCGTTGGATGGCGTTTTTTACCAGTGGGTGTATGGTCCTATTGGCCAACGCTGCCCTATATCGCGCCGGCCGGTGCGAAAACGATGCGCCTGCGTTTTGGACAGGATCTTTCCATGTTAAAAGGAGGCTGGAATCGCATTTACGGAGATAATTTTGCCGTATGGCAAGTACAGAAGCCCATCAGTGAGGAAAAAATAATACAACTGGTATATCATCTACCTGATTTCTGGAAATGGTACCAGGAATCTCACGCCACCAGAAAACCGCCCTATCTTCCCTCGCCGGTCGAGGCTCCTGAATACATAAGCGCTTTTGGTTCTGTCGAGAATAGCGTACCCGGCAATATCTTTTATACCCCGCAAGCCCCGATTAAGATGAAGTTCAGCGTAAACAGTCTGATCGGAGAAAAGCGCGCTTTAACTGTCAAATTCAAAATGTTTGATCATCTTGGGAAAGAGGATGCCACCATTGAAGTGCCAGTATTTAAAGTACACGGTTATTCGAGTGCAGCGATAGAGTTCACAGTTCCGCCTACCAAAAAATACGGAACCTTCTATTTGGAAGGGAAGATCATGGAGGGTGATGCGGTGGTCGGCAGCGCAATCGGTCGTTATGCAGTATTACAAAAACTAGAGCGTCCACAGACTACTGAGAACATCTGGGCTGTAACTGTTATAAAACCAAAACTATGGTGTGACGGACGACCCTACGAAAAGGAATTAGGAAAAATACTACAAATCGGTGGTTTCGGGCTAGCCTGGGTAAAAGTTGATTGCAGGAATGATGATGAAGAGGCTTTAAATTACTCATTTAAACAAGTCCAATTCTTTGCAGACAATGGTCTGAAATCGATATATAGAATAAATAAATTGAAAGCTATGCGGCCACTTGATAAGCCTTACTACAGAAATTTGGCAAAGACGATCGGCAATAAATTTAAGGGTAAGGTCGTTGCTTACGGTGACTGGGGTTGTGAAGATGCGAATCACCGAACACAGGAGAAGGCCTTTTCCAGACCGTTTGTAGATGGTCAAATGATAAGCGATTATGAATTTGACGAGATACTCGTTGAACTCTACAAAGGACTAAAAGAGTCAGATCCAGCTACGCCGGTGTTGATCGGCAATATCACTACTGATCCGACCGCAGATAGTGTACGAAGGTTATACGGAAAGCCGGCATTAGGACGTTTTGACGGAGCGATTCTTAACCCTTATAATAATATACTAGGGGTGATAACGACAACGTTCGCAGAATTTGATAAGCATGGAGATACTCATAAAACAATCTGGGTTGAGGAAATGCAGTATAGCAAATCTCCCGTTGATGGTCCAGGACGTCGTTATGGCGAGGTAGATGGTGCCTACAATATGGTTCGTGTCTGGTTGATGCTGAAATGTAAGTTTGGATCGCGCCTCAAGGCATTGACAGCGTGGGCATTTTCCGGATTTCATGACGGTTACGAGAGAGCCATGGTAACAGAAAATCTTCAACCGCGGCCGCAGTTTGCAGCCCACGCGGTTATGGCGGACGCAACAGCAGATGCCACATTTGTGGACGACAGGTCAGTACCGAATCTGACCGTTTTCGAATGGAAACGCACAGACGGTCCGATGTTTACAATGTGGGTCAAAAACGGAGAAAAAAGGCTTAGTGTTAAAACGTCAAAGGGGAAATTGACGGTCATGGACTGCATGGGTAATCGTCAGCTACACAAAGCGAAGGGAGGAGTCGTATCTCTAAAAGTTAACGAGGCTCCGCTTTATGTCTTCGGTGGAGGGAACATTACAGTTATCCATTAAGCACAGTGTCTCAGGGACAAGGTGCTTCTTAAAAATGCAGTATTCTAAATTCCATACTTATCTATTTGAACGTCAATGAGTGCATATTCGAAAAGAGTTTGGGCTATTTTGCAGTGTACCCTCCGCCTTTTTTCTAAATGTAGTAACACTTGCTGGTTTCGCAACAATAAGGAGTTATTAATGTCAAAGCAAAAGAGATATGACTATATTGATATTCTACGATCAATGTCAATTTTCTTTGTGGTGTTGATTCATACCTCAGACAGCATAGTCTGGGCAAGCGACTGGTTTAACCAGAACCCAAAATGGTGGTGGACCGCCGCCATCTTTGATATGATTTCCACCCCCGGGGTTAATATATTTATCATGATCAGCGGCTTATTGCTGCTCTACCCCAGTAAGGATGAATCGGTCAAAACTTTTTTAAGAAAACGGTTCTTGCGAATTCTGCCTCCTTTTATTATCTGGTCAGTGATTTACTGGAGATGGTCTGTATATATCAACGAAGAAATAATTCCCTTGCAAGGAGCTCTGCGGAGTTTTGCTGACGGCGGTCTGTATTACCACCTTTGGTTCATGTATATGATTCTCCTACTTTACTTGCTGACTCCTCTATTCCGAATTATAACCAAACACGCCGAAGATAAATTACTTTTTTACGCTGTCGCGGTATGGTTCTGTCTGGTAGTCATCCTTCCTGAAGTTCAGAGATTTTTCCAATTAGAAGGAAGTGGAATTGAAATAACCAGCTTCTTAAATTATGCGGGTTATTTCTTTTTCGGAGCTTATTTAAGGAATAAAAAACTACGTAAGTGGCGACACTGGGGTTTGGATATTTCCTTCATTCTTGGTAGTTTCGCCTATACCACTTATGAACTTTATAAACATACCAAAGCGGCTGGAGGCTATCTTGAAGACCTTCCATATGACTTTAATTTCGCTCCTAGCGTTGCTGTGTTAAGTATAAGCATCTTTTTGTTTGTCAAATCTATTCCTTGGGAAAAATTGCTGGACCGGGTAAAAGGCTGGCGGCCAATAATCCATTTAATGGGCAGGGCAAGTTTTACTGTTTACCTGGCACATCCGATTATTCTGGAAACCCTGGAAGCCGGATATTTTGGATTTACTCTATACGGTGCAAAATTCAATCCTTTATTTGCTATTCCCATTACGGCAGGTTTGACTTTTCTGCTCTGTACCCTAGCTTATATGCTGTATGATTTTTTCCTCCATATGGTTTTACCAAAAAAAGAATACAAGATATTTAGATAATCCAGAAAATTATGTAAAAAGTTAACATTTTTGAAGAGGGAAAATTATGAAAAAGATTAGAAAGATTGCTAAAGTATTCATTTGCTGTTTTTTTATGGCTGTGCTGGCGACACTATTCACTTCAATCTGTTAGGCGGAAAATTTGGTGGATAATCCCGGTTTTGAACAAGAGAAAAACAATTTTCCTTTAAACTGGGACAAATATAGTGGTAGCATTCATAATTCTTCTGCTTGCGGTAAAAAAAAATCGCAGACAAAGTAATTTGTCTGCGATTTTCGTTCAATGAGTGAAATACTACATCGAGTATGCTAGGACAATGGGTAAATGTTCGCCCATCGTCCAATCAACTTTAGGTCACTTAATCCATGCACATTATTGTATCATGAAAAGTGTACCTGCAGGTACGAATGGGAATGGTTCGTCAGCCAACTTCAGTATCTGCATGCCAGACCAAGATGCACCAGCCTCTCCAGCCATCTTTAGCTTTCCGGTGATGACACCTGCCCCATTGGCAGGAACCGTCAAGTCAACAAAGTTTTGCGTGTCCGTGTTCGTATCGCTGTCCGTAATTCCCACCGCCCCAGTAGCCACCCAATTTGCATTATTGGCCGCAACTTGGCCAAACATCCTCAAGGTGTAATATGCATAGGGCTGCAAGCCGGTGAGTTGCCAAGATACATCAGCCCCAGTACCACTGAGCAGGACAAACATGTCGCCAAGTAACGCTCCAGCAATGCTGTAAACATTGTAGCTAATAGGGGTTCCCGTATTGAACTGAAAGTCCACGGTGGTTGCGTTCCCCAAGCTGTCAAACATGTTGTTAATACTGGGTTGCATCGTAGTGGCTTGCCAGTCTCCACCATCTGTGGCCCCAGATATCATCGAATTCCACACGCCCACCTGACCAAAACTGCTACCACCGAGGCTGTCCGTGATAATCCCTGACGCCGTAGGGGTTTTGGAACCCGTATCCGCAGTTTCGAAGTCAAGACTGATCAAGGAAAGCGGGAACGGTTCCCCCGATTCAGATGCCTGAATCTGTATCCCAGAAAAGGAGCCGGCCGCTTGACCTGCAAAAGACTTAACCGTTCCCTCGATTACCCCGCTAACCGTAGATGTCACAACCAAGTCCACCCAGGTCTGCGATAAACTAGCCGAATCGGAATCGGTATTAATCCCAGTTGCCGAGAAGTCGCCGAACAAAATAGGGGCACTTGTTTGCAACCCGAAGAACCTCAGCGTGTACTCTGTACTGGTAGCCAGTCCAGAGATCTGCCAGTCAGCCGTGCCATCGGCAGTTGCAATATAAATACTGTCGCGATGCAGCGCTGTCGCATTTGGATAGCTGGGGTGATTGACAAAGGAGACGTAGTAACCGTTGCCAGTATTGAAGGTGAAGTTTACGGTGGTCGCATTTCCCTCACCGTCCAGCAACCCGACAATTTGGGGTTGGTCGTTGGTTCTATTATTATTTTGATTCGTAGCGCCGTCCCCAGTCAACAGTTCATTCCATGTACCTATCTGACCCGGCATGCTCATATCGCCGTTATAATCCACCTCGATCCCCGAAGCTATGGGACCTGGCCAAAATGTACCATCGAAATATCCGAAGTCAATACTGATCACGGGTAGTAACGGCATGTACCATTCAATCTGCATACCGGACCAGGCGGCTGCGGCGCCTTCGGCGCCCCCAAAGTTACCCGAAATCGTTCCCGCGGCGGTGGATGTCACCCAAAGATCAGCTTGGTTGCGATTCACATAGGTGGATACGTTGTCAGTCGTAGCCCCCGTTGCGGTGAACTTGGCAAAGCTAAGCGGCACATTGGCGTCTTCCCGTCCGAACATTCTCAACCTGTAGACCGTGCTGGGTTCCAGTCCGCTAAGATTCCAATCCACTAAATTACCGGTAAAGTTTCCCAAAAAGTCACGCTGAACTAAATGGCTCGTACTGGTTTTCCAGGCAGTCCAATGCGGGGAATTAGTCGGATTGATGACCAAGGAGACGGAGGTGTCAATACCGGCACCATTCTTTAGCGTACCGCTCGTGTGAGAGTCGGTGATGCTTGCGGCGTACGCCCCCGAAAGCAGTAGTGAATTCCATGCACCTACTTGCCCCGGCAAGCTTTCTTGGCCATTGGCATCTACGTTAAGTCCATACTGCGTAGGCAGGGTTGCAGTTTTGTCAAAATCAATACTAATAAGGTTGGGGTTGGGGTTGGGCTGAGGGAATGGCTCCGAGCTCTGGATCTGCATCCCAGACCAGGTACCATTGGCCAAGTCGTTCTTCTGCCCCGTGATCTGCCCGTTAACCGTAGATGTCACCACCAGGTCCACCCAGTTCTGAGATCCACTGGTCGTGCCGGTGTCGGTATTTAGCCCGGTTGCCGAGAAATCGGCGAACAATGCGGTGCCAGTGGATTTTTGATACCCGAATAACTTCAGTGTATACTCTGTACTGGGTTGAAGTCCGTCAAGCTGCCAGGATATCAGGTTGGGGCTGTAAATACAGTCGCGATGCAGTGCCGTCAAGTATGGCAAGCTATATCCGGCGCCGTATGCAGTGTAGTCTTTGTTTACGGTGTTGAAATGGAAGGAGACAGTAGTAGCAGCCCCCCCGCCATCCAGCAAGCCGAGGCCCTGTACCACATTGTTAGTAACGTTCCAGTTTGAAGCATAATCGTTTCCAAACAACACTGCGTTCCACGTACCCGCCTGACCCGGCATGCTCAAATCTCCATTCAGATCCGCCACCGTCCCAGATTCAGTAAGTCCAGGGACGTAGTTTGGACTCGCCATATTGAAGTCCATGCTGATCACGGATGGTAGGTTCCATTCGATCTGCATTCCTGACCAAGCACCGTTAGCAGCAGGTCCTTGGGCAACTGTACCCGAAATTTCTCCCCCAGAGGTGGATTTCACCGACAGGTCGACGTAGTTGCGGGTCACGATTGTAAACCCGGTGTCGGACGTTGCCCCCGTTGCGGTGAACGTGGCAAAGGTATCCGGCCCGGCTGGTAGTTGACGCCCGAACATTCTCAACCTGTAGACCGTGCTGGGTTCCAGTCCGGTAAGCTTCCAGGGTATAGCTGGGGTGCCAGACTGGGATGTCATCCAGTCACGATGCAGCGCGTCAGTACTGGCGCCACTGAAAACAGCATGTGGGACGCCATTTGTGATATCTAAGGAGACGCTGGTCGCGGTCCCGTCACCATTCTTTAGTGAATCGATGGTATACTTGTTTGTGATTGGATACTGCCAATTGTCGTTGTAGTCCGCGTCGCCTATCACAAGTACATTCCATGCACCTACTTGCCCCGGCAGGCTGGTGTGGCCATTGAAATCTGTGTTAAGTCCCGATTGCGTGCGACCTACTTGGTAATCCACGTGGTCAAAATCAATACTAATCAGATCGGCCCATGCCGCTGATCCAAGTAGCGTTATCGTTGCGATCAGAACTACTGTTATATGTGATAGTCTAGTTTTCATATTCTGTCTCCTGTTTTCTTTAGTTATACCTGTTTTATCTAGTTACACCGTACTTCTTTGTTATAAATTTGCTTACCTTATTTATAGTCTTTGAACTGATTTTGGACTAATTATCAGACCAATGCAAGCAATATTTCCAATTCGTTTGACTTTTTTTATAAAATTTAGTTTTTTTTTATAAAAATTAAAATTATGTTGTATAAAAATTAATATAATACTATTATATAATTATTTCTTGAGCTTATTAATACGTGAAAAGTTAATATTAAAATAAAATTATTGTCAAAATAATCAATGAGTCATTAAAATTAAACAAATTATGGGATGATAGTGTTATCATTTACAATTAAATATATGAGTGAACTGGGAAATAAATTGAATAATCGAACATAGTGTATAGTAGTATTTACGAAAAGGTTTGGGATTAAAACTAATAAACTTTTTAAATAACGTTTTTAACTGGAGAAATTATGAAAAAGATGAGAGAAATAACCAAGGGATTCATTTTCTGTTTACTTCTGGCTGTACTGTCGCCATTATTCACCTCAATATGCCAGGGACAAAGTTTAATTGATAACCCAGGTTTTGAACAAGAAGAAAACAATTTCCCTTCAAGCTGGGGAAAATGGGTAGGTAAAAATGGTTGTGAGGTTCGCTATGACAATAGTGAAGCTCATACCGGTAACAAGTCAATGCTTATTACCCAGACCAAAGCACTTGATCTTCCAGAAGAGGCAGCAGAAGCAAAGAGTATTGTGAGGTATATTTTTAAAAATAAGCTAGTGGGAGAATCCTTCTTGTATAAATATGTACCTGTAAAGGCCGGAAAGAAATATAATTTAAGTTTTTGGTTCAAAGCAACAGGTCTTGTTCGCGAAGATAGAGATAACTTAAAAAAAGGTTATGCAATGTTCATTGTCCAAATTAACTGGTTAAATGATGAGTATCAAGCCGTCGGAGGTCGTAAATCGGTCTTATGGGCTATGAAACAAGAGATGAAGGTTATGGAGTGGCGTAAAATGTCAAATCCTCATTTTCACGGGGGGGGAGCGCTGGACAGTATACCATATTTAGCACCACCCGGAGCCAAGATTGCTCAAATCCGTTTTTCACTTATCACAGCTGTTCCTAATGCAATGCCTAAAGCCTGGATCGATGACGTCAATTTTTGGGATACCGATTCAGAATTGATTTTGACAAAAAATATTGTTACTAAAATAAATATTCCGAATGCAGGCTTTGAGCAGGGCGCTAATGGGAAGCCAGAAGGATGGAAGGCCATTGGTTCGAGTGTAAATACTTGGGATAGCAAGGTTCGCCATAAGGGCAAACGATCCGTATCTGTCGCTAACGGCGGCATGGAAAAATTTTCAGGCTGGTCCATAGAGTTACCGGCAAAACCGGGAGCGCTGTATGCTGTTTCTGCCTGGGCCAAAGGCGGAAATCTCGCAGCTATGAGCCAGGTGGGCGGAGGAGCAATATGTCTGCAATTCCTTGATGCTGAAGGCCAGATTATCGAAAAAAACATTATTTCCACAACAGTCTCCGCAAACAGCGACTGGACAATCATCCGGATAAACAAGTACCCTGCTCCACGTAGGACGGAAAAACTTCGCTTGATAGTCGGTTTGAGATTTTGCAAAGGCACAGCATGGTTTGACGATCTGAATCTGACTGAGGAGCTAAATGAAGTTGTATCCGTGGCAATGGTGAAACGTCCAAATCCAAAACCGGACCCTGAAATACAATATGCAAAGAACCTGTTATCCAATGGAACCATTGAGGAAGGCGAGAACGGTAAACCAAAGGGCTGGACTTATCATGGCAGTTCCGAAAAAAACTGGACAAAAGCGGATCTCGACTATTTTCACAACCAGACCTTTGCACCTTTCAGTATCGGCCGTGGCAAGGGAGAGTGGAGTCGTAAGAGAACTTATGCAGGAAAGGGTGCATTGCTCAATACTTCTATACAACCGCCACTTTCTGGGAAGATGAACTGGTCTAGAGCAGCTCCCGTTGATGGCTACTGGCTTTCTGCTTCAATGCCCTGCAAAGGCGGCGCGCAATATCTTGCGGGAGCCTGGATCAAACCCAGCGTAAAAATCGACTATACCTGGTTAGGACCACTGGAGATCCAGTTCTTCGATGGCAAAGGAAAATTTATGAAAGCCGTCAACGATCCAGTCCGCGTCGGATTGCGTTTTTATCCAGTGGGTGTATGGTCCTATTGGCCAACGATGCCCTATATAGCACCTAGCGGAGCGAAAACTATGAGGCTGCGTTTCGGACAGGACCTTCACCCAGAGCTTGGTAGCTGGGATCGTTTGTATGGAGATAATTTTGCCGTATGGAAAGTAGAGAAACCCATCAGTGAGAAAAAGATTATAGAACTGATATATCAACTGCCTGCTTTCTGGAAATGGTTCAAGGAAGCTCACGCCACCAAAAAACCGCCATATCTGCCTTCTCCAGTGGAAGCGCCTGAATACAAAAGCGCTTATGGTTCTGTCGAGAATAGCGTACCCGGCAATATCTTTTATACCCCGCAAGCCCCGATTAAGATGAAGTTCAGCGTAAACAGCCTGATCGGAGAAAAGCGCTCCTTATCTGTCACATTCAAAAGGTTTGATTATCTTGGAAATGAGGATGGCACCATTGAAGTGCCAGCATTTAAAGTACACGGTTATTCTAGTGCAACGATAGAGTTCACAGTTCCGCCTACCAAAAAATACGGAACCTTCTATTTGGAAGGGAAGATCATGGAGGGTGATGCGGTGGTCGGCAGCGCAATCGGCCGTTATGCAGTATTACCGAAACTAGGGCGTCCGCAGACTGCTGAAAATATCTGGGCTGTAACTGTTTTGAGCCCAAAACTATGGTGTGACGGACGGCCCAGCGAAAAGGAATTAGGGGAAATGTTGCAAATCGCTGGCTTTGGTCTGGCATGGGTAAAAACCCAATTAAAGTTTGGCGAAGAAGATGGAATCAATGAGGCATTGAAAGAAATCAAATTTTTTGCTGACAATGGTATGAAATCGATTTTGACAATAAATGATTTTAAAATTACACGTCCAATTGATACGCCACACTTCAGACAACTGGGAAAAACGATTGGTGAAAAGTTCAAGGGTAAGGTCATAGCATACGGCAACTGGGGTGTCGAAAAAATAAATCACCGAACCCCGGATGCTGCCTTTTTCAGGCCGTTTATAGATGGTACATTACTAAGCGATTATGAATTTGACCAGATACTTGCTCCTATCTATGAAGGACTCAAAGCGTCAGATCCAACTACCCCAGTGCTGACTGGCAACCTTTGCACCGACTTGGAAGGAGATACTATACGAAGGCTATACAAAAAACCGGCAGAAGGCCGTTTTGACGGAGCTATTATTAACCCTTACATGGGTATACTAAGAATGACAGAGGTAACGCTCGCAGAATTTGACAAGCATGGAGATAAAAAGAAAACAGTCTGGATCGAGGAAAACGCGTATCAACGAGCTCCTATTGATGGTCCGATACGCCGCTATGGCGAGGTGGAAGGCGCCTATAATATGGTCCGCATCTGGTTGATGACGAAATGTAAGTCAGGGCCGCGCTTGAAGGCGATGACAATGTGGGGGTTTGCCGGTTTCCATAAAGGTTACAATGTTGCGATGGTAACCAAAGATCTTCAGCCGAGGCCGCATTTTGCTGCACATGCCATTATGGCGGACGCAACCGCGGATGCTCATTTTGTAGCTGACAGGTCAATGCCGAATATGACTGTTTTCGAGTGGAAACGCTCGGACGGACCGATGTTTACTATCTGGGCCGATGCCGGCGAAAAAAGCGTTAGCTTTGATGCACCTGAAGGCAAACTGACCGTTATGGACTGCATGGGCAACCGCAAAGTACACACAGCGACTGGCGGAATCGTATCTCTTAAGGTCACTGCCGCTCCGGTTTACGTCTTTGATGGTGGAGCCTTAAAAATATCCAAGATGCTTGAGGCGATTTTGAAATATGGTTCTCTGAAATCCGAACCCCCACAGATTAGTCTGACGCTTAAGAATAACAGCCAAGCCACTATTACTGGAAAGGCAACATTTTCAGGACCGGTCAAAGCTAACACAAAACAAACATTCAATATTAAAGCCGGCGGGACGTCAACACTGCATGTTTCGGTGCAGAAAAACTTAGCTACTGATAAGCGGACAAGTTTTTCAGCAAAGGTTACAACGGACAAAGGCGCGGTCTATATGGCAGCTTCAGGAATGAACTTTGCCCAAGCGGTCAAGACCGCCCAGCCTCCGTCCCTTAACGGTACCTGGAACGACTGGAAGCAAACTAAGGCCATCAAGTTCGGCATTACAGAAGCGCAGATTGTCAAACCGGGATATGCCTTGAAAGAATCATCATACGATGGAAAGGATGATATTCTGGGAACGTTCAGAATGTTGTGGGACGATAAATTTTTGTATCTGGGAGTAGAAGCTCTGGATGAATTTTACAAACCACAAAGCAAACGCGGTAAGATGGGTTTCATGGGCGACTCGATTGAATTTGCGGTACAGCCGGACAACAATCTCTCGAGCTCGGCAAAGTACTGGGAATACGAGCTCTATCTGCCTGCAGGGGAAACCACCTATGCTGCCAGCCGGCGGTTTCCGACACCATGGGAGATGATCGAAAATTGGAAAGCAACAATCAAAACAACAGGTAAAAAGGGCAACTGTAACTATCAGGTTGCGATTCCCTGGAGTGATATAGGAGTTGAAAAACCAATTGCCGGAAAGACAATTTCATTCGCGTTGGTATTAAACGATATTGATAAAGGAGACCGCTTGAGTGGGCACCGCGGCCGCATCCTCTGGTTTAAGGGAATTGACAAGATGAAAAACCCGGAAGGCTTCGGAGATGTCACTCTCGTTGAATAGAACCATGTCTAACTTAACTTCGATTTTGTATTGTAATATCATAGGGCGGGCGACCCGCAACCAAAAGAATTTTGCAGAATGATTGATAGCAGAATGATTTTTTAAGAAAGAGTTTTAGAATAAGAAAAATAAAAAGAATAATTTTAGCCACAAAGAACACAAGGGGGCACAAAGAAAAAAGAGTGTTAACCACGAAAGGCACACTCGAGCTTGTGAGAGGGGCTTTAACCATTCAAGATAAACAATAGGGTGAAGCAATGAACGTAGTGAATGGCCTACAATACACGAAAAAAGCTCCACCTTCGCAAAGGTCTACGGTGCGACAAGAAAGAAATGCGTTGCCATTAAACTTTTGTTCTCTTGCTTTTTTCTATAGAAAAAGCAATAGTTCCAAAAGTTTATGGAACAACGCATACTGACTATCGTGTTGGAATCAAAAAGTTATGTGTAGATTGTTCGTTGCGTAATTAATTTTGCAAGTAGAATACTGTTTGGAAAATGAAATTTGCTAGCATGCATCGTTCCATAAGCTTTGCTTATGGCGATGCATTTCTTGGAGCAATGCGACTTTCGTGTAATTTCGT